>Ga0307517_10000253_pt1 | contig 91101 bp, 49 predicted proteins | sample 23_EM_MG_FD_194515 | JGI IMG/M metagenome (GOLD analysis project Ga0307517, IMG submission 194515) | Populus trichocarpa ectomycorrhiza microbial communities from riparian zone in the Pacific Northwest, United States - 23_EM | ecosystem: Host-associated > Plants > Roots > Unclassified | place...
TGCAGGGATAACTTTTTTCCATTGATGTTTGTGTGGCTTACCAACTCTTTCCATTTTATCAAAAGTTTAAATGAATGCAGCTTTACTCTGCGTGTTTGCTGCTTTAGATTGTTGATGTATATTAACGAAGTATAATTTTGCTCTTTCAATGCAGCTCAAGGAAATGGGTGGAGGAACAAGGCCTTCTGATACATCAAAGACAACTGAGCAGCCTACAGAGAAGAAGAAAGGGTTTGGTGATTTGATGAACTTGATAAAGCCAGGCAGTGAGGAGAAAGAACATTGGGTAAAACTATGGCTCTAGTAGAGATTTTATTTTGTTTATTGATTTAAATGGAATCACACAATGTAGCCATCATTTTCAAGTTTACAAGCATGGGTGCTCTCTCTCTCTCTATATATATATATATATATATATTTTTTTTTTTTTTCTTTCTGGAAAAACTAAAGAGGGGTTGGATGGTTGTGCTTGTACTGATCTTATAATATTGTTCATTCTCAGGTCCCTGATGAAGCTGTTTCAAAGTGTACATCATGCAGGATGGATTTTGGGGCTTTTGTTCGTCGGGTAAATTTGTTTCCCATGATTGATTAACTATATTTGCTATTTATTTATGCTTTCAGATTTCATGTAAATTTAACGCTTCTCCCTTTTCTCAATCCCAGCATCACTGCAGAAACTGTGGAGACATTTTCTGTGACAAGTGCACCCAAGGAAGAATTGCTCTTACTGCTGATGAGAATGCTCAGCCGGTTAGAGTTTGTGACCGGTGCATGGTAAGATTTATCCATTACTTATTTGTTACTATTTCACAAACCCAGACATTCATCTCTTATCTTCTGTTAGTGTTATATATACCCCCCCCCCCCCCCCCCAGGTGCTGGGAGTTCTCAAAATGAATTACCTTTGTGGATGTCATTTGTCATTGCAGTTTATTATAGTTCATTTGCTTTTCAACAAGTATCTGCTGCTGTCTGCCCTTTGTGAAGGAACTTTGTGGTGTATTACAGGACAGAAACATTTAGTCAACCTATTATGTGTGCGTGTTTGTGAGCTAATATGTTCATAATTAAGAAAGCTTGTTGGGTTGTGTTTTTAACTTATAGAAAGTATAGGAGGTTTTTTGTAGTTTGGGAGATGTGGATATGATTCTCCTTAATTATGTATAGTCAGGCAGCTATAGAAACATATAATATGTGCATATCACAGTCGTCACACTCTTTCTGCACGAATATTATGATATGCATAAATCGCTGTGGTCTCACTCGCTTTCTGAAAGAACAACTCATAAAGTCTTGCTATCCTTCAGGCAGAAGTGACTCAGAGGCTAAGTAATGCCAAGGAAGCAGCTAGCAAACCTGCAGCATTTCATAGCCATGAGGATCTTGCCAGGAAGCTTCAGGTAAAGAATATCCAACTTAAGCAGTCTTGATATTTTCATCCACAGGGTCTCATTCTTTGTTCCCTGGTTCACTTGATATTTGACTTGCACTTTTGTGATTGTGATTTTATATTGACATTGATCTTCTGACAGGAGGAGATGGAGAAAAATCGCAAGTCGTCATCAGGTAATCTTCTTACTTTGAATTTATATTTCTTTTTCTACGTAAAATGATAGGAGAGGCAAATTCAAACTTTTACTTGTAGTTGTCTGAACTTAATGATTGAAGAAAAAGTTCTAACCATAACCAATGGTTAAAATATTCAACGATTTTTAGACATGTTGCCCTCATCAGCTATTTGATTCATCTGGGGTTCTGTGCTAAAGTCCTAGCATGCCATTTTCAAATTTAATCAATGAGCTATAACACAGGGTTCTCATATTAATGGTATGAATTTCCAGGATCCAAGTCCGATGTATCTGGGAGGCGGACGAGAGAAGTTGCCTGTCCAACTTGCACTGTCCATTTGCAGGTTTGAAATCCTTTTCTACCTTGATAGGGCTTTGGATTTCAATTTGTACGTTACTTGGGTTTTTATTTATCTTGTTTGCGCTATTCATTCAGGTCCAGGTTCCCAGCTCAGGTTCTGAAACCATCGAGTGTGGAGTATGTCAACACCCATTTCTCGTCAGTGCTCACTGATTCCTGCAGCGTTTTCTGATTATTTGAGGCGCCTATTTCTCGAGGATGGTGCTAGCTTGTCTAGGGCCCTCCTCTGGGGTGAAGTGCTTGTTTACCCTGGTTCAGGTCTCTGCTGTAAAATTGAATTGTCAAACTTTGTACATAGCTATATTATTTCTTCGGTTTACTTGATTGTTTGTCGTGGTAATATTTTGCCTGTGTGAGTTTCTACGAGTTTGTAACCTGACTGTTCATGATTGCAATAAAATAATGGATTATTTGTGACTTTGAAGTTCATCGAAATTAAGCAAACTGGGTTCCTGAGTTGTGAATCTCACCCCTAAGGCTCGGGTGCTCTACGGACGTGGTGGTCCAATTGGGCCAATATTGATACGAGGGTTAGTCATGGCCTGAAGATGGAAAAAGTTGTAGGATGGCAAGGAGCCCCACCCAATGTCATGTCACAATAACTTGGTGGATAAAAGTGGCTTTCACGTATATAATGGTTGCTTTTTCTTAGATTCCTTCTAGGTCGATGCGATTACAAATTCTTCGATGTAAGATAACTCATAGGCTAGTTTGCTCTAAATTGAATTGAATCGACCTAGCCCTCGCTTCATTGTCTTGTTGTCAAGTTGGGCTGTTACATTGTTCTTCTGAATGATTCAGCACCTCATTTGTTGTTTCCGGCAATTTTAATTGCAACAAGGTGACTGCAGATCCACTAATCCTGTGAATTAACCAAACGCCAAAGGATACAAGGATGATGGTCATTGAGCCAACTCCTATGCTATTAGGCAACATTATTAAACCGGGCCATGACCCTGCTCAAGGGCCGGGTGAATTAGCCTGAGTAGCCCACAATATTATTTTAATTTTTTTTTAAATTAAATCATGTCAAATCAACCTTCATTTTATTTTTTAAAAACTAAATCCTAACGAATCTATGGGACAAAGACCAAGCTTAATGCCTTGTTTATTTGGCGGAAAGTGGTTTTCTAAAAATTATTTTTTAAAATTTTTTTATGTTTGTTTGCCATTAGAAAAGTTGACTAACAGAAAATATTTTTCAGTCAGAAAAATTTGACTGGAAATGATAATGTTTTCCTTTTATTTTGAACGGAAAACACTTTCCAGAAGTTTTGAAATATCATATTATTTGCTGATTATAACAAATTTGGTCATCAAACTTTTGATTGCTATGTATTTTGTTTTGATTTTTTTTTCAATTTCACCTCTTAGAATTTGATTTTTATATTAATACTGGCCCTCATTTTTATGATTGTTATTTGCTTTTCTCTTATTATTTTTTTAATTGAAAATTTTTATCTATCAAATTTGGTCTCTATTCTTTGGATTGTTACTTATTTTATTTGAAATAATTTATGAAATTGTAATTATTATAATTTAAATTTCATCATCTTTCAATTTTTTTATCCATTAGATTTGATCTTCATTATTTTGTTATTTATTTTATTTGAGATAATTTATAAAATTAGATTTTTTTTTTCAATTTCATTACCATTCAACTTTTTAATTTGTAAGATTTGTTACTAATTATTTTAATAAACTTGAAAAAAAAATACCAGTAAGTTATTTTCTAACTTATTTTTCATGACATAACCAAACATAAAAAAATATTTTCTTACTTATTTTGTATGAATTTATCAAATATCAAAAACTAATTTACTTTTCAAAAATTTACTTTTTAAAAAATTATTTTTTTAAAAAAATTATTTTCCAACAAATAAATAAACGTTAATATGTTCCAAAAAAAAAAATAGTATTAAATATCAATTGTCAATTCTATTTGGTTATCTACTACAGAGAGAGAGAGATGTGTGCACAAATGTATTAATGTTTTTTTCCCCCAGTACACGTTGCCTCGGCAGCAGAGCTTAATAACAAGTGAAGGACAGGATAGGGCCTACCCTGTGCTGGCTCATAGCAACTGTACATGTAATTTTGGAACAACCGCAGAAGCAATGTAAAAAAAGCAGGGTCTAAAATCAAGATCGTGGCTCAATTCAACAGGAGCAGATCTCTCATTAATTAGGTCCCGATCTAGTTCAAGTAGCCACATTCCACCTGTAAGCATACCAAATTAAAAAAGATTATAATTATTGGGGTTGGATTGCTATTGCCATTTGCCAACTACAAATTTGTCGGCCCTAACCAATTCTAGCTTGCATTTTTATTCTTCTGAGAATGAATTGTAGTTGGGAATTGATTCATATCCGGGGAAAATTAATTAATTTAGAATTATCGTCACATGGATAGCAAATATATTAAAATAATTAAATTAAATATTATCTTATTATTTTAAAGAGCATGAATTTTTTAATGTGATTTTTATTAAAAAAATCCTTTATTGTTACTATTATTGTTGTTGCTGTATTTTTTTTTTAATTTTACAAAACCTTAACATAAAAGCCACTCCCAACAAGATTATATTTCTTAGGATGAAAAATCAGATATTCTTTAATTTCAAAAATGTATTATATTTTTCACAAAAAAATTGAGATATTTATAAAGCACTCAAATTAAAAAGACTCGTCCTTTCGTTATCACCTCAGTAACCCTCTGTCCCCATTACCTGATTTTAATGCTGGTGTGACATTATTGCAATAATAAATAGGGTTTTTCTTCTTTTTGGCCCCGACAATAATATATATGGGGTGACATTATTCATAGGTTTTTTCTTAAATATTGATACAGTACCTATAGTTTTGGTGATTGATGATTTGGTAGTATTTAAGATTTAAAATTGTGTTAATAATTGTTTTTTAAAGTGTTTTTTATTTAAAAAATATATCAAAATATTTTTTTTTAATTTTTTTTTGATATAAACACATCAAAAAAATAAAAAAAATTTATTTAAAAATTTTTAAAAACATTTTTTAAACATAAAAGAAAATTAGATCTGCGAACTAAATTTATCTGTATTAAGCCAATCACAATGTAAGAATCTATGGCAGCTAGCAGTCATTTATAATATTAAAGTCTTCTACATCAATCAATACAAAATCTTCTAATAATACTCATGAAATTTACAGATTTTTTTGCCGAAGAGAAATATTTTTTTATAAGTTCAAAAGAATATAATTTACGTTCTAGATGCAATATATTTCTTAAAAAAGAAGAAGAAGAAGATATCAATGTCAATGACGCTATATTTTGTTTAAACACACACCAAATTATGTATTTTGAGTAAGTGAAAGAAAATTGAACCTTGAAAATATTGTTTCTATCAATTCAAGTTTTGTCTTTTTTTAATTTTAGGATAATTTTGTTTGTAATGTCATTGTTGATATATACATATATAAATTTCTTGATGGGATATTTATAAATGAATTGTACCATCGGTTTGATTTTATCTGTAAAAATTTACATGTCATTATATTATTTAGTTTTTATTTTTATTTTTATTGCGATTCTCTAAGTATATATAGGCGGTATATTCCCATTGATGTTTATCAATAATCAAGTTAAATTATAATAATTTTGAATTGATTTGTTTTTTTTATAAAAAAACTCAACTAATGGTTAATAACTATGATATTACCAAGCATGTTTACACCATATGGATTCTTCCAAAATTATTTGAAGAATCCTCGATGAGCACCTACTCCCTTCTCTATATAATACACCAAGCAAGGAGATATTTGAGATACGAAACATCTTAGTTTCTCCTCTCTCGTTAACCTAATTATAAGGAGGGATCGAGGAATTAAAGCCAAGAAAACCAACAAAGACAATGGAGTTTCTTTCATCGAGGCTAACAATAATGTCCTATTGTTTTTATTCTACGTCGGTGCTCTTTCTCACTGTTGTCTGCACCGTCAGTTCCTTGGTAAAGCTACCACCTAATGTAACTATTCCGGCCCTTCTGGTCTTTGGGGATTCCATCGTCGATGCAGGCAACAACAACGACCTTGAAACACTTGTCAAGAGCAACTTTCCTCCCTACGGCAAGGATTTTGAAGGCGGGATTCCTACAGGAAGGTTCTGTAATGGAAAAATCCCGTCAGACATTATAGGTAGGACGACGACCTCTCTGTTATTTTTTATTAACATGCTGTAACATTCAAAGCTAATCTTTAGTTAGTTTTAGGGTTCACATCTCCTAAAACTCCCCCGGTTTCATTTTCATAGCGTGAAGAGTAATATCAAATTATTTTGAAACTAAGATAGGTATTTAATATGATATTAATTAGAGATTTGATAATGGAATGATCATTGTTTTTAATTAATTAAAGCTATATTCTCTTAAAAAAAAATAGAGCAAATCCATGCAAATTTCAAATCCTTTTTTTTTTAATATGAGAAACGTGTTAACAATGATATAAATTATTTTGATATCTTATCCAATAATTTAAAATTTTAAATTATAATAACTCTTTAATGCAATTTAAATTTAATTTTAGACTCAAATTGGGTCTTGAAATAATTAACAATTATAGATTTATTCTTAAAATTCAAACTCAATCGCAAGTAAAAATGTTAATATTTTAATATATTTTTAAACTAAAAACATTTTTAAAAATTCTACCCTTAATAGTAATAAACACCTGATATAAAAGATGGTTACCGGCAGAAGCAAGAGCACGATGATTTCTGACATCCAGATCGATAAAGTTAACATGGGATATTTTCTGAGACCAAAATCTAGTTCTAATGGCATCATGAGCCATTGGATTAGCTGTTAGAACAGTATTTCGTTATAAATTTTTCTTTGGGTCCAAGAATGGGTACAACAGGGCTTCCTTCTTGGAGAAATCAAATTGTAGGAATTAGGATATACCCCGTCTTATTATCAATGGAATAATCACCCATTTGGGTGTACTAACTTTTTACTCTTTCCCAATTCAATACAAAAGTTTTGCCGCTCTAAAAAAGAGATTGTAAACTAGTTCAAGCAAAACAATCCGATCACTTAAGCCACTGCCTATGAGTCGACAACTCATTTTTTGACAGGCACATGATCAGAGCTCCAAGCTCCTCCCACTACCTGGGAGCTTACGGTTTCATGTTCTATTCCACTCTTGAACAGGGTTCTTTTAAAAAAAAATATGATGCAGATCTTTAACCTCAGAGAGAGGGAAAATATGAGCTTACGGCCTGTTGTTCTAAATCTTGACGAGCAACCTCTCTTGTTTCGGGTTTTGTTTTCAGCTAAAGAATTGGGAATTAAGGACACATTACCAGCATATTTGGACCCAGCAGTTCTACCTCAAGATCTCATAACAGGAGTAACCTTTGCTTCAAGTGGCTCTGGCTTTGATCCCTTGACACCCAAATTAGTGGTGCATACATTCTCCCATTACTTTATTCTTTTCAAACATGAATTTTTCCCTTTTTGAATCCTCTCAATTCTAATTCTGGTCAAATTTGGTCACAGTCAGTCCTGTCGTTGTCAGATCAATTAGAACATTTCAAAGAATACATAGGGAAGCTGAAGGCGATAATTGGAGAGGAAAACACAATTTTCACCATAAGGAATAGTCTATTTCTAGTAGTAGCAGGCAGCGATGACATTGCCAATACCTATTTTACTCTTCGTGCAAGGAAATTGCAATATGATGTTCCTGCTTACACAGATCTAATGGCTAACTCAGCTTCTAGTTTCGCGCAGGTAAGCATCTAATTCAAATATTTCATATCTATCACATGAATAAATGTTTTTTTTTTCAATAGTAATATCAATTTTTGTATTTGCATTCTATGCTTTTCTTGCAAGGAATTATATGAACTTGGGGCAAGAAGGATTGTTGTTTTCAGCGCACCACCAGTTGGATGTGTACCATCGCAAAGGACTTTAGCAGGGGGAGCTGAAAGAGAGTGTGCAGAAAACTTCAACGAAGCAGCAAAGTTATTCAACTCCAAGTTGTCCAAGAAGTTGGATTCTCTTGCTAGCAGCCTGCCTAACAGCAGGCTTGTCTACATAGATGTCTACAGTCTACTGCTCGATATCATTCAAAAACCCCAAAAATATGGTAAATGACCCATTCCCTTGAGTTTTGGATAGTTTGAGAAGTATTTGTTACTTATCAGAAAGTGCTGGATCGGTTATCATATAGGATACGGGGCCATACGAGAGATTTTGAAATGTTGGGTGCTCCATAACCTGTGCCACTGTATTTTGTTGTTTTCAGGTTTTCAAGTTGCAGATAAAGGATGTTGCGGTACTGGGAATTTAGAGGTAGCTGTATTATGTAACCAGCATACTTCTGAGACATGTGCAGATGTTTCCGATTATGTATTTTGGGACAGCTACCATCCAACTGAAAAAGCTTATAAGGCACTCGTTTATCCTCTCCTTGGAAAATATCTGACCAAATTCTTCTGAGCCATCTCAACTTGCTATGGTCATGTTTCATTCGCCTTCATGTATATTATTTCTGTGTTTGGTATTTGGTATTGTGTGGATGGTGTGAAAAAAGCTTAGATGGTAAACATCACAAGCTTTTCTGCAAAAGTCTAGAAAGTGGCAAACCATTTCGAAGTCCAAATAATGTGTGTTTTGTGTTTGAAATAAGTGTTGCCCTGTACTTTCCCTTCATCATGCATGCATCTAATAATTAAATTTCAAAAATAAAAATGATAAATTCATGTTTTTAGTATTAAAAAATAATATAAATTATATCATGAGACTTCACCAAATAATTTAAGTTATTGGGTTGAGATGATTTTTTGACATGATATCATAGCCTTGATGACCTAGTGGTCACGAGTTCGAATCTCACCATCCTTATTTATTTGATAAAAATTAAGTATAAGGTAATGTGAGTCTGTACAAATTTTAAATTCAAATAACTTTTACTTGAGAGGGTGTGTTAGAGAATAATATAAATTATATCCTGAGACCTCACTGACAGTTTAAATTATTAAATTAAGATGATTTTTTGACACTTAAAATACAAGGCATGAAGTGGAGCAACAAGACAAATATATGAGATTGTGTTGTTCTGGCTTGACGATGGACTCTTTACCGTTTAGTAGCCATCAAAAACTAATTTCACCTCTATCTTAATTTTTTTGTAGTAATTTTTTTTTTCTCTAGGGTTTTGGGTGTCTAATCATAAAAAAATAAGTATTCCGTTAACTGCTTATAAGTTTTTAAAATAAAAGATCACATCGAAACTTCAAGAAAACTAATGTTAATATTGATAAAATTTGATTTAAATAGGATGAAGATAAAATGCTTGTGAATCTACGTGATTAAAATAATTAGTTTTTTTTACCATAGTTATTAAAATTATACTGGCGCCTAATAGGTTAATTCTAAAAATTATTAATCTAAAATATAATTTGATCTGAATTTTAATTTAAAATAAAATTTTTAATATATAATTAAATTTGGTCAATCTATGACCTAATTTATCCAATTAAATATAAAGAAGTCAGCACTGGTAAACTATTTTTTTTTTAAATAGAAAAATAAAATTTCATTTTAATAAAAAATATTAACTCGGGTTTAACAAGTATCCAATATACCAGACTGGCAGACACCATCTAATAACTAGCCTTTTGACCTAATAAAAAACAAGGGACAGCTGTCAAATTGAATCGAAACAGCATAGAAAACCCTGATACTAGAAGTGAGCATAGCATTTCCACGCTCTAAACGCATCGGTTTATTCCTTCCCTAAACGTAATTTTAATTTCGACTCGATCGTTCCTATTCAGCGAGTCAGCACTTGCCGCTCCCGCTTTTCAAATCAAGCTCCTTTTAGGGTTTTGGTGAAAATGGAGCCTGTAGCTTCAGTAGTAGACAAAATCAAAGGCGTCGCAAAATCAGGCCAAGACTTCGTCGACGGCCTCCTTCGCCGCCGCGAGAATTCTTCTCGCCGCAATCCGGTACTTGCAAATTTCTTCTCTTTCTTGTTAATTTTCATCACTAATTAATTTCTTGCTCCTGTAGTTAATTGAATTTTCAATATTGTTAGCTAGAGCAATCTGAACTAATTGGATTCCATTATTAGTAACTTGATAGAAATCTGGGTTGCTTAAGCTTGACAGAAACTTGCTGGTTTCTTAGGTAACAGCAAGCTGTATGATGGAGCTTTACATCTCTTGCCATTTTATTATTTACAGATTGAGATACTGAAACGGCTGCAACGAGAAGCGTTTTCAGATCTAATGAAGCTAAGAGACAGGCAGGATAAGGTTGAGAGAGTGCTTTCCTTTTATAAAACATTTAAAGGGAGTCCTTTTCAAGAAAACAGTACACTTGTGAGGGGAGAGGTTGATGCTTCGGGAGCGATATTGATGGTGGGTGATATTGATCAGGAGCATGGTGATGCTGTTGGTAGAGCAGGAATAAAAACTGGGATTAGTTCAAGGTTAAGTTTTGAAACAATTGTTCGGCACAAGGATTCTCTTTTGGCAGAGTTTGTGGCTAGTCAAAAAGGCATAGTAGAGATTGGTGGTGTCTCGGAAGGTGCTCTTACTCTAGCGAAAGTGTCGTACACGGCAAATGTTAGTGACTGGTTTTCTGCTATTGTAATCCCAGTAGGAGCTCAATTTAGAGATCTTGATATGACTGCAAACTCTTCCAATCAGGTATAATTTGGTTGCCAATGTTAACTTTAATTTTGTTTCTTCGCTTGTTGTGTACTTGAACAATAAAACAGGAAATGCTTGCTAGCTATGTTAGGCACTGAGACCTTCCAGCGGTTTTCTTTCCGTTTTGTCGCGTGGCTATTATATTCTTTTAGTGGTGCAGATGAGTTTGCTTGACCATATTGAAGCAAGGTGCTGCTCCCATCGAGACATTCGTGTTTCATTCTATTCTTAATTGTGATGGGAATGGAACTATGTTATATCCTGATGTGTATTTTGATAGGGACTGTTGCTGCAGCTGTCTCCAAATTTATTTAGTAAATTAATCGAGGTTCTCATTTCATGGCAGAGACATGGTGTTACCGATCTTTCATCTGTTGGACCACCACTTCTGAATCAGCACAATGACGCTGCAATTGGCTTAACAGTGAGGAAATCAAATGTTATCGCCATGATGGCTCAGTCTATTTCTGGACTGCGAAGGCAGCCACTTTTTGATGGAATTGGTCATGACTTCGGCACTTTTGGCCAAATTGTTTGTCAACTTCCAAAAGGAATAAAATTCTCACTTATGGGTCTGCAGCAAGTCGCTAAATCATCTAGTCACCACAGCAATCTCGGAGCCCTTGCCATTCCTGTTGGCTTTCTGAAACATCACGAATCTCCTGAAATATCGTTCCAAGACTCTGCACTACCTGTGGGAGCAAGCAGCCAAGAGATCATCACATCAAGAACTGGATATATAGCTCTAAAGTTGGAGTCGGAACTTGATGAGAGTACTAGAATTGGGGGTTGGATTGAGATGAAAAACTCAAATCCCAAGCATTTACAATGGGCTTTAAATGCATTTGATGACGCGGAAGATGAATTTGGATGGGGTCTGTGCCTCAGCGGGGTTTTTGTAGATCCTACCAACCATGGTCGTTTGCAAGCCGAATCATATGTAAAATTGAATATAGGGAAGAAATTCTGCTTGAAACCAGGCATTACATATTCAAGGGATGGTAATGCCAAAATATTAGCTCTTATGCTTAGATCCAACTGGTCCTTCTGATGACCAGGGGCTATCTTTTTCACAGCAACATGAAAGGCTCCCTTTTTCGGGGACGTGGTATCTTCTCTTCAATTATATAGTTCTTAGCATGCCATCATTTTTTTCCTACTTATTTGCAAGTGTGAGCTGCCAAGATCTTGATGCTAAAGAAGGGCAGAGAAATATTTGCTCACATTCCTATCAACCATGCTGTGCTCTGATAATGTTTGCAAATCATTTTAACAATGAATTTTTAGCTGGGCTTAAGTATGATCTTGGCTTTGCTTTTGGGATTAAACTATAATGGTTTTGTTTCGGAGAAAAGCATATGGAGAAACTGAAATTTACTAAATTTTTCCTTCAAGTATTACAGCATTTATTTATTTTTTTCAAAATTCAATTAAGTTCTAGATTGGATTTTTTTTCTATCAACAACAAAGATGGTTTGATTGCTAAATGATATCATAACAGTTCAAAACAAAAGGTATGTTACAAAAACTCATTAGGGTTAGCATATCATTAATTATTAAGCAGAAAAAAAAAAGAGTTCAATCACTTCATTAAAAAAATAAAATTGAAATCATAATTGTTAAACTTGGCCAATTTGGAGCTTGATTTAGTCCAAATTTTAAGTTAAATTAGAAAAAATATTAAATAAAAAAATATGATTTCCAATAAAAATATTTAGCCAGATCAGTAATAAATAAAAAAAATATAAAACAATATTATTTTAATATAGATATCGATCCGATCCCTGATAACTGTTGGCTCTAGTTCTGTAATGGGCCACCACTTGGCCTTGTCATAACTAGGCCCTATGATTTCCAATGCAGTAATCTGGGCTTAGCCCTTTATGCTGGTTTTTCTTTCTTAGAAAGGAAAAATAAGTTCCACGTGGCAAGCTCATAAACAACAACGATCTCACCGCCACCGTTTCACACCGTAGATTAAATATCGGGCTACACAATCCCAAACAGTATAAAAAATCTTCTGCTTCCTCGAGAAGGCTAACAATAATTTCTTGTCGCTGTAGCTTCTATTTTCTCTCAATCAAAGAGCAAAATAATGTCGACGGGCCGGAAATTTATTCTGAAAAGCTCAGACGGAGAGTCATTTGAGGTCGACGAAGCCGTAGCCGTTGAATCTCAGACTATAAAACACATGATTGAAGATGACTGCGCTGATAACGGTATCCCTTTACCTAACGTTACAAGCAAGGTTCTTGCTAAGGTGATCGAGTACTGCAAAAAGCACGTTGAGTCCCCTAAATCGGACGATCGTCCTTCTTCTGCTGCTGATGATCTTAAAGCTTGGGATGCTGAATTCGTCAAAGTTGACCAGGCCACTCTCTTCGATCTCATCCTGGCATGTTCTTAATCTTTACTTATCTTGTGTGGGTTTTTCTGTTATGGGTTTTAATTAATTGCTAGGGTTTTGATCTAATTGCTTTAATTGAATTCTAGGGTTTTAATTTAATAGCTTTAATTAATTACTAGGTTAGGGTTTGGATTTGATTTGACCGCTTGTGTGGCTGTTGAAGTAATGAAGTCTACGGGGTATAATGTGAATCAGGAAGTCTGTCTTCATTGGGGATGTTGAAGTTTATGCCTTCAGATTTTTTTTTATAAGACGTTTGGTGTTATGAATGTTGCTGATGCAGTTTGCGGCATGAAAGATGAGAGATAAGAAAAAGAATTGGCTTAGAATTTTGGAATAGTGTCGATTATGTTGGCTCGCTGGGTTTAATGGAAGCTCTGAAGTGAGCCTACTAACAATATCTGTGGCTGTGAGCATTCCGTGTGGTTGCGCCTGATGGGAATAGATCTCAAGAAGTCATATTTGTGCATCTGAGGATTTTTGTTTACTGTTGAGGGTTATAAGAATAAGATGTAGTTTATGTAGATGAAGATCAGTTTGAATTTGTTGGTTGACACATTTTAATGTTCTTGCATTTCTGGCTGTAATTATGTCTCTGTCTAACATTTACTTGAATTTTGTGTGGTGTTTAGGCTGCCAATTATCTGAACATCAAGAACTTGCTGGACCTCACTTGTCAGAGAGTGGCTGATATGATCAAGGGCAAGACTCCAGAAGAGATCCGCAAGACATTCAACATCAAGAATGACTTTACACCAGAGGAAGAGGAGGAGGTTCGGAGAGAGAACCAGTGGGCATTTGAGTAGAAGGAAAGAAGTTCAACCTGTATTTCTAATTGCCTTCTGTGTTGGACATGGATGGATGTTAAGGTTTTAATGCTTTGCAAACAATTTCCATTTTGTTTCCATGTCCCTTGTCTCTCCACGTCAGTTTCAATGTGTTGATATGGTATATGTCCTTGCCTTGTAATTTCTTTGTGTTTTAGATGACCTAATTATGCCATCTGTGATATGCTATTGTTGTTTCACCATATGATGCTCTACTACCAGTTCTTTGGCACCTCACATGTTTGGAACCTGCAAGCAAGTTTTATGTGATTGGGATGCTATGAAGTGATCAATTTCTTGTTTAGGTTTGGAAGAAATCCAATCTTAAGGTGATATTAGGGATATTCGGGTCCCTTGCAGTCTTATCCAATGACTAGGCTGAGAGATCTCAGTGAGAAATATAAATACAATTCTCAGGTAGCCTGGCAACATGCATTCTTATTTATACGCATTGAGCTTGAGATGATATACTACGAGCATCACAAGCATTCTTGTATTTATTACTTGTAAAATGCATCTTTTTGATGTAGTTGTTTCCTGAATCACCTACTACTTGCGACGAACGGAGTGCGGACATTAAATTTTTTGGTTCTCCATGTAATTGACCCGAACATGTCTTTCTGTAATGAAGAGACAGTTGGAGTGAAAATTATGTGATAACCCAGTCTTTGGCCGTTCTTTGTGAACTGCAAGCTAGTTGGAGTCACGGTGACTGTTAGACCAATAGGTGCTTCAATTGTTAGAGAGTAAGTTGCGGTACCATCTCCAGCAACGTTTGTGAGGGTTCTGGTAATGTTCCTACTGTGTTTTCCAGTGAGGTTGAAAACTGCTATTGACGGATAGTTGATATTGGATATCATATTGACTTTTGATTCCTTCGGACAAGCAAAACCTGCTGGAACATCTTTGGAAATAACTTTAATTGTGGATATATTGTACCCGTGATAGCACAGGAAGTATAAGTAGTCAATGGCGGTGGTTTCATAAACTAGCCCTGGTTGCAATGCTCCGTTCGTGCTCATTTCACCCGCCCCATAATCATAAGCTGTGGCAATAGCACCTAACTCTGTTGTTATTGGGGCCTTCATATTGTTTATCTGAGATGCTGTATTCCAGAAAAAAAGGAAGGAAAACGAGGATTTCATAGATTAATACGAGATTATGAAAAATATGAACCAAGTAATTTACTCTTGCTTGTTATAGACCTTCACCTGTTGTCATAATGGCAGACTTGATAGCAGAGGGACTCCAAGAGGGGTAATGGGATTTGAGCACAGCAGCCATTCCAGAAACATGCGGACATGACATGGAGGTTCCTGACATAATTTTAAATTTTGGGATTTCTCTACCTTCATCAGTTACTTCTCCATCATAGGCCGTCCAAGCTGCCAGTATGTTTGATCCCGGTGCCGCTATATCAGGCTGCAAAGCAGGAAGGCAAGAGAACAATTCATTAACACATATACCTGTGGATCGAATCAAATAATATGTAGCTAGGAGGTACAGGCTTTGCCTTGAGGATATTTCTTGAGATGGAGGAAGGCCCTCTGGATGAAAAGTAGGCGATAGCAGGTGCTGGCTTATATTGTGACACCACTGTGGTGGGTAGGATTGTTGCAACTGGATTTCTGGGAAGATATCAAAAATTTCAGAACTAAATTATATCCTTAAACGTTGTCATGAATCTGTCACTCGTACAGTTACATGTAAAGATTGTACCGAGATAATTGTGTCTTACTTGGTTGAGTTTAGGTAGGCAAAGATCTCGACAGCATCCTTTGATCTGATCACAGTCATTGGAAATTCATCGAAATCAGATGCATCTCCATTTGTCTTGTCGCTGACCAAGACAGCACCAATTCCTTCCAAGTTCCGCACCTCGTTCATCTTATAATATGAGTTTATATCTTCATCATTGTCACAGATGACGATTTTTCCTTTGATCTTTTTCCCATCCATAGAATCTGGGTAGCAGTTTCTGAACCAACACATGTTCTATGACACAAGTCTTTGGTGCTAATGTCTAGGATCCTTGTGAACTATTTGTATCTCTTATGAGTTTAAGCTAATACATTTGTGATTATTTGTCATCTTTAGAAGCAAAATAAGGGGCTATCACATAGATATTGCATACCTGGCATCCCTTGCGTCCGCACCGGCCTTCTTAGCTGACTTCGCATAAATCAATGGATGTACTGGAGATTTTCCAATATTGGCAAAATTTATGGCTTCACCCTGAATTGAAATGAGAACACTCGTTATGTTTCAAAACCACAATTTTATTGGATGAAAGATTACTATTAGCAAAAGCAAAACTTAAAGGTAACTTCATCAAGAAAAGTAACTTGATTGCTTCTAAGAAAAACATCTTTACCTTGATCACCTTTTTTTTATCAAGCACAACATTAGACTCGAATCTCCGATCTATGGTTGTTGCAGCAACTGTCAGAATCCAGGGCGCACCATTCGAAACAGTTTTTTCCGATGGCCCATCGTTCCCTGCAGAGCAGACCACGGTGATACCATTCTCAACAGCGTGGAACGCTCCAATGGCTATTGGATCTTCCTTAAAATCGGAGATGCGTGATGCTGGTGAACCTAGTGACAATGATAGTATATCAACACCGTCTTTAATGGCATCACTGAATGCAGCTAATATACTGGACCCAGCACATCCGTTTGGCGTACATATTCTGTACACAGCAATCCTTGACCCAAGTGATCCACCTTTCGCAGTCCCGGAAGCTAATCCATGGTAAGATGCACCAGGGACCATAATTCCTGCTGCAGTCGAAGCTACATGAGTGCCATGACCATTCATATCTCTTGGTGTATTAACAAGTCCGTCATCGTCATCGCCAGGGCCATTGTAAGATCTTGCTCCAATTAATTTTCTGTTGAGGATCAAAACCATAAACATCATGAATAAACATAAGCAAACTAATGGGAGAAAAAATTGTCCGATATCCAAATTCTAGTTGACAGCGCAGGTTTTACCTATTACAATTGGATGAGTTGAAATCTCGAGCTTCGACACAGGTACCCTTCCAGCTTGATGGTATTGGATCCATATCCTTGTCACTAAAACTCTTAGACTCGGGCCAAATACCTTCATTTCATGTAGCTCGAAGCTTACACGTCATTTTTTGGAAAAAGAAATGATGCTTTGAGTTTATATAGAAAGTACAAGAGATTTCACCTGTATCCAGGATTCCAATGATCACATCATATCCTCGAGAAGATAAGTTAGAGTCAGAATTTGGGCTCAAGTCGATCTTTACATCGGTTCCGTATTTCAAGAAATCCCATGAACGAGTTGTGTGGAGTTGGTAGACAGGATCAGGAAAAACTGATACGACCCCTGGGTTTTTAGCAATTGATTGTGCCTCTGCTGCTGATAAACGAGCTGTAAACCCTGAAATTCCATGTTCGTAGCTGTGCACTAGAGCATTCTTTCTCCTAGCAAGCACAAAGATATTCAGGCTACCGAATCACTTTGATATCGAATTACTTGCGCAAGTAAAAGCAAATTTATCATGTTTTTCTTAGATTGTATCGTCTGCTCTGATTTATAAATGTTAAGCCATCACACAGATCATTTAAAGGTGAGTTTAATGAGTATGGGACAGAAAAAGTTCACCGTTTTAAGACAGAGCTCAGAAGCTGGGCATGTTCATTCTTTGATGAACCATTTGCTGTTGCAGCTCCCATGTAAACAATATAAACACCATCCTTCTCTCCCTCGTCTGCTCCTGATTTTACCAGAAATACATCAAAGAGGATAAGGAACAGCACATAGCATAGGGCAGAATATTTCATAGATTTAACTGATGGGGCAAGGCTACTCTAGTTTATTGATGTTTGGATACAAGTGAGAAAGCTATTAGACAGCCATCTACTGCTACTTATACTAGTATGATGGTGCTTGTATGTGATAGTAGGCAGCCGCAGACCCAATGACATATCCTCCAAAGTGCGCCATTGATCATCTTTGGCACTCCATAGTTGGAAATGGTGGAGGTGGTGGTGGTGGTGGGGTGGTGACGGTACGTGGAAGTGGTGGTGGTACAAGATATTTTTATAGTAATTGCCCTCACGGCACCAACTAAATGCGCCCCCATCTTGAGCATAAATGTAGAATAGAAGGTTGGCAAGGGAACCATTCACGTACTTAACACCCGTTTGTGTGCCTGAAAGCAAATTACAAGGAAAATTCTCTTTGGTAAAGGCATATTAAGAAATAAATTATTTGAAATGCTTGTATGTGCCATAAAAAAATAAGTTCAAAAAACATTGTCGGATATATTGAGAATAGCTTCTTTTTTGTTGTATTATCCTTATTATATTTGTTCAATTGTCATTCCTACTCCCTTATCTAGATATGCTTTAGCTAAGGGAGTTGTTGGAATTTTTTCTTTTGCACTTCAAAAAGAAGAAGAAGAGGTTGATAATTACTCTCAAATGTGATATCTTTCCACTAGGGATCAAGCACGTTTTTGTCTTTTTTTGAGACATAAAGGGAGAGTAATTGCTTCTTCCAATCATATTTTTGGTGCACGCCGAGTATGATTTTCATCATTTTCATGATTGAGGACAAGAATTATTCATCGGGTATCAATTTTGGCAACAATGTATATAGTGTGGAAAAGGAATAGTGAATGAGCCAAAATTAGGATAGAACTCATTAAATCAATGCCTTGTGCCTCTTGCACATGCCCTGCCACACCAAAATTAGTGTCCATATACTTCTGTTAACAACTCTTCTTGTAAAATATCAATCGGGTCAATTTTGATCTTTGTCATACTGACCAGAAATTGTTACTTCTTCTAAATTGCAGGCTAGTTGGAACCACTGCGATTTTTATACCGTTCGGTGCTTCAATGGTTAGAGAGTATGTTGCAGCACCATCTCCAGCAACATTCGTTAGGGTTCTGTTAATGGTCCTGGCCTGATTTCTAGCGAGGTTAAGAACCGCTATGGATGGATAGTTGATAGTGGACATAAGATCGACACTCAAGTCCTTCGGACAAGCAAAACCAGCTGGAACATCTTTGAAAATAACTTTAATTGTGGATGTATTGTTGCCGTGATGGCAAAGGAAGTTTAAGCAGTCAATGGTTGTGGTTTCATAAACAAGTCCAGCTGGTTGTAATGGTCCACTAGTGCTTATTTCTCCTGCCCCATAATCATAAACTGTGGGTTGTAATGGTCCACTTGTGCTTATTTCTCCTGCCCCCTTAATCATAAGCTGGGGGTATGACACCTAATTCTGTTGCTGTTGAGGCCTTCATATTGCTTATCTGAGATGCTGTAGGCCAGAAAATACACCATTGATTTGGTTATGAAAATCACCAAGTGATTTAATTTTTGTTTTTGTAGATCTTTACCTGTTGTCAAAATGGCAGGTTTGATTGCAGAGGGGTTCCATGAAAGATAATGGGATTTAACCACAGCAACCATTGCAGAAACATGTGGACATGACATGGAAGTTCCTGAAATCACGTTGAATAGTGGGGGTTCTGTACCTTTTAGAGTCAATTCTTTATCATTGGCCTGCCAAGCTGCCGATCTGTTTGCTTCTGGTGCTGCCATTCCAGGCTGCAAGGTGCAAAGAAGGGAGACAGCAGAACAATTTATTTGCACATACTCAGGCGAGGCTTCTGTGACTCGTGGGAGATACTATTCATGAATCCAATGAAATAACGTGCCTAGGAGGAAGAGGCTTTGCTTTTCCTTGAGGATATTTCTTGAGATGGAGGAAGGGCCTCTGGATGAAAAGTATGCCAAAAAGGTTGGCTTATATTGCGGCACCACTTTGGTAGGTACGATTGTTGCGACTGGATTTCTGGGAGGTTTCAAAATTTGTCAGCAAGAGAATTGCCATAAATTTGTAGCTGATTCAGCTGAGTTGTATCGAGATGATAGCGTGGATCTTGATTGGTTGAGTTTATGTAGGAAAGGACTGCAGAAGCATCCTTTGAACTGATCAGTCATTGGAAATTCCATGAAATTATTTGCAGCTCCCCTTGTGTCATCAACCAAAACAAGACCAATTCCTCCCGAGTTGTGTGGCGTTGGTAGACAGGATCGCGAAAAACTGATACTACTTCAGGTTTGTTAGCAATTGACTGTGCCTCTGCTGCTGATAAACGTGCTGCAAACCCTGAAATTCCATGTTTACAGCTGAGCACTAGGGCCTTTTTTTCTCCTAACAAGCACAAACATACTCAAATTAAACATCAACGTTTTTATTATTTAGGTGATTTTTGAACTGAAAAATCTGTTCTTATACTATTTAAAGAATTCTGAAAAAATTGATTATTTGATTCTTTTTTTCATAGATTGAACAAACCAATAGGCTGGAAGCTGAATGAAATAATTCATGGATCAAGCTCTCATTCAAATTTTATTTGGTGAAAAATAATGAAACAATAAATCCAAATCCAGACTTGAGTACAAGTCAGGCTAACATGTTGAAGTCTAAAATTTACTTCCAAGCTTGAGAACACCCAATTTTAACTTCTTATTTTATAGATACCTGGAAAATTTTATTTTTTTACATAAAAGATAATTTTTTTAAAAGGTTTTAATTTCAACCAAAACATGTCAACTACCAAAAAATTATTTGAAATTAATTTCATAATTTTTTTTGGTACAATAAAAAACAAACTAAACAGTTCTAGAGAAACGATGATTCACTGTAAGCTGGCTCATTCTAAAAGGAGGAGATTCAAATCATAAGCTGCGTAGACTTCCTAGCTCCAAGTTTCGCCATGAAGTCAGCACAAGCATTGCCATCATTGGTAAGTCTGTTAGTTGAAAATTAGACTGATTTTCCCGAGTTTCTTCTCTCTTTGCTTATTGAAATCTCATGCCGAGTGTTACTATTTGTATTATCATTCGCCCTCAGCTGAGGTACCCCCATCTCTTCCCGGCGAGTTCTCTTATTGTTCTCAGGTGACACTGAAGATGCTAAATCATATAGGCCACTAAATATACATTTTGTGCCGTGTTAAAAAAATATTTTTGACAATCTTGCGGCCAGGTGTTTGTGTTTTAGTTCCACTGGGCTCTTCTCGGACAAAGACAAGCCTTTGACCCTCTACCTGAGCTATCCTCCTCTGTCCTTCCACTGGACTCAAGCCCACTTGCGTTACATGTTTCGGCCCAGTTTATTTAATAGGTCCTTCAACCTTCATAGTTGGGCCTTCTAGAGCATCATATTTATTATATGATAACGTATAATCCTTTTCCTTATTACTCCTAGATTTTCTATCACGCGCCACAATTAGCCAATCTCCATGAGTTTCGCCTTTCTCTAGCTGCATGGCCAAATTTTCAAGATTTGCTGGCTCTACCCTAACACCAGGGCTAGTCCCCTCTGCCGCCCCCATCCTTCATGCTAGCCAATTGCTCCGCCATGCTTCCATGAGAGTTTATCGGGCATGATCTTGCAATATGGCCATAGCACCCACATCGAAGATTAAATCTCAAATATCTCTATTAACTATTTTCTTAACCAAATTTTCCAATGCCTTAAATGTTAATATCTGGCACAGAGCTCTTCAAATATGTTCATCGTATTAACAAAAATCCCAGAAGCTAAGCATGGTCATTCTTTAAAGAATCATTTGCTGATGCAACTCCCGCGTAAACAATATATAAACCCCATTATCCTCTCCCTAGCTGCTCCTGGATATTCTATCAGAAATGCTATAGAGAGGAGGAAAGGGAATGCATAGCATATGGTAAAAACTTTATTTCATGTGCTTTCCAGTTTAGGGATGCTTGGATTCAAGTGTAAAGGCTGCTAGTAAACAGGCTAGTGCTAGTTATAACAGTACAACGGTGCTTGTGTGTGCCCTATTTCTCAGTTTTTGCACTTAACAGGTGGATGCGGTGGTGTCGGCGCTGGTGCATGGAAGTCAAGGGCAAAAATGATCACCCAAATTGATGATGCTGCTGGTATGTTTGGTACCGCGTGCTTGATTTGTTTTAAAATTATTTTTTAATTAAAAACCCATTAAAATAATATTATTTTATATTTTAATATTAACACATTAATATCATGAAACACATTTAAAAAACACCAATTTGAGTTTCAATTCATAATTTAATATTTTTTTCGAGTGAAAAACGAGTTAGAATTGTAAAAAAACTCACTTAATTAACTAGATCCTTACAGGTAATTTTATAGTTCAATCAATGTTTTTGTCGATTTCTAAATATGCCAACATCTTGAAGCACAAATGTAGCAAAGAAACTTGGCAAACGGATCGAGCCACTCGTGGGCATAACTTTCCAACTAGAGCGAATATTGTATTTGGTCCACATTTCAATATTAATTTGATGATAGATTGTGCCCTAATCGCGAGTTGGAACTCGAGGGTGCGCTGGTGTCCATGTGGCAAAACACCCAAATGAACAAAATGGAGCCACCGCAAAAGGAAGATGTTGGCGAACAACTTGAGCGTGATTGCTTTTTGTTAAGCATCGAAGACATATATTCCTTTTTGAGACATATAGGGCCACTAGTTACCTCTGCGGAATCCTATTTTTGGTGCAGGCTGAGAATGATTATAATCATTTTCTAATTATTTTATGACAATAATTTTGATTTGGAATCTATATCTGTCGGCAACAGTGTACAGTTGCATACAGTTGTGTTAGGACTTGGGGAAGGAATCTTTTGCATGGTGACCGAAATGTAGGTCCATTGTCTGGCCTCAACTGACTCTTCGAATCAAAGTTGTAACAAGCATATAATTTTTTAAGAGTGGAGTTACATGTTGATTAAGCATATCAATGACTCAATATAATTCTTTTTATTATAGCACATCATTCTAGAATATTTTTTTTATTGAAACGGTGTTATTTTAGATTTTTAAAAAATTCAAAACGGTATTATTTTAGTAAAAAAATTAATTTAAAATAAAATTTAAATATAAATTAGATTTCAAAATAAACAGGTCATCAAATTAACTATCATACAAGTTAATACCCACTAAAATTAGTATCAACCACATATTTATGTCAATTTTTCTTCTTTTTCTTCCTTTTTGTCTTATTCAATTTAGGTCTCTAACAAATTTTAAAATCCTCTAAATTGAGTCCCTCGTCTATATCATTGATGGATTTGAATGAGGTAAAGCATACATCAAATTTCTTGAGCTGAAAATAATAAGAACATATACTAAAACAAGCACTAAGTAGGCAATATATTGTTTATGCATGGAAAATAATGTGCCTTTCCTGCCACCAATTTCATTGCTTCTTGGCTTTGGTTCTGAAAGCTGAATTCGAGTAAAGCATAGATCATAAATAATTTAATTTAAAAAAAATTAGAAACAACATTGTTTTTTATAAAAAAAAATTAATAAGTTTACAACTAGTTTTTTACCGAGTTTTATATGGGTTGACCATATCATAAATCAACCCATGTTTTTCACGGAATTATACTAAGAAAATCCCTTCCCTCATTATTTTTATTATCCGAAGCCAGTCTAGTTCTAGATCCACCAACCAATACATTCCAAAATTTATAACTATGCTTCTTTGTCCCAAGGCAAAGACAACCACTTTTATCCACCTTACATGAACATCTACTTCGTGGATGGGGCCGTAGACCACCTTTATCCCCTTGTTTTTTCAGTCCCTACGAAAAGTTAGTAGATGGCTTGAAAGTTAGTTAGGTGAGGTTGGGGAAAGTTTTTTTTTCGTGATTAATTTTGAAGAACTATTTAGTACACGCGGAGTTGTATTCTCTTTATATATATATATATATATATTTCAACCAAAAAACTTGAATTTTTATGTGAAATCTCAGGATATAATTTATATTATTCTCTAACACATCCCCTCAAGTAAAAGCTTTTTGGGCATTAAACTTGCACAGACCCACATTACCTTGTGCTTAATTTTTATCAAATAAATAGGGATGGTGAGATTCAAATTCGTGACTATTAGATCATCAAGACTCTGATACCATATCAAAGAACCAATTCAATCCAAAAACTTAAGTTTTTAGGTGAGCTCTCAATATATAATTTATATTATTCTCTAATAATATATATGTGTGAGAGAAAATAGGGTTTAAAAAAAACCATAATTTTAAAGATATAATTAATATTCTTATGAATACTTGTAATTTTCAAAGTTATACCAAAAATCACTTAACTTTTGAGTACACAAACGGTCTTAGACATTGATTAGCAACTCTCAATAGTTGACTCGATCTAAAACCCAAAATCATATATATTAACAATAAATAATACATGAGACTTAGATAAAATCCTTTTGATAGGCAGTGAAAACGTTCCATATTTTTTAGTGTAGTTGTTGAATTGATATATAGCTTGGTAGGTTGATTTGGAAAATTAATTATAGAAAACAGGTCAAGACTCAAGTTAAGTTAGAAAATATATTAGCTCCATAAAATTTAATTAATCTAATTAAAATTGGTTCGGTCAACATTAAAAAAATATTAAAAATAAAATAATATTATTTTAATAAAAATAATCTATTCAATACGATCGTGATCAGTAAGCTAGCCCACTGAAGCAGATTCTTTTTCGGGGCAGTCCCCCAACCTGATATGACCACCGTGCTTTTGAGTGCCAAGAGAGCCAACGGCTCTCAAGTGGAGAGATGGTCCAAATCGAAAGCCCATGATTATTCATTAGGCCTCCTCCTTTTCTTAACAAGGACCCACACGGCCACAAGTGGCTAATTTTGTACCGAAAGGGGAAAAATTCGGTAATCAGAAATTGCCACGACAGCATATGCTAATTTTTGCTCAAAAGAAAAGGCAAACAAATGGCTAATCAGAAACTGCCACGACAACAAACTGACAAAAAAGCCACGTGACATGCTTAGCATGTATTTGCACGTGCTTCTCACGTGGAGGCACCCTCTTTCCCTGTCGTGTGCGCTAGCTAGTTGTACTCGTGAACAGTTTCCCATTCATGGTAGCATATTCCCATAAGCGATGGAGCTGACAGAATATTAATTGACATTCATTTTTTATGCTAATCTTAGTTATAATGGTTTAATTCTAATCTTCACCATAGCTTGTAAATTATTAAAAAAATTCAAGAAACAACTCGACTTAAAATACATGATCAAAATCATAATCATGAGTCGGGTTATGAATAAAGAAAGAAATGTAATAGTTGATAGTTATAATTATCATATCCAATTCAGAAATTAACCCGTAAGAGTATGAATTACTAAATTATCGAGTTAATATGTAAATTATCAAGTTAATTTAAGTTAATTTTTTTATTAAAATAATGTTTTTTTTCTTAATTTTAATTTAGTAGATCATATTTAATCATGTCAATTAAATCATTAACAACACAGCTAAATTTTACCGGGTCAGTTTTTCTTATGCAACTTAAAACTCGATTAGGTTTCGAGTTATGGATTTTCCAAATCAATCCATCCACAGTTGGGCAGTCCCGGGTTTAACAAATGGTTCATGATACATACAAACAACATGACTTAAGTCGAAAGGCAAATAAAATCATGGTTAGAGTTGACTGTTAACTAAGAACTACTAAACACGATTCATCATGTTCACAGTCAAAATCATTGAGTGCCAAGTTGTTTATGACATTGAAATTATGTTGTTTTAACCTCCCTTCATATAGCATCACTATGTTTTTCTTTTTTAAGAAAAATAAAGTATCATTGCCTTGAAATTATATAAAAAACTACGATAAAAACTTCAGTTATTTTTTGTTTTGAAAAAACTAGCGAAATAATACAGTAAAAAAAAAATTTATTTGATAAAATAATAAAGTGAGTCATGTCATTGTTGATGATCTTCTTTTATGTTGTTAGATTTATTTTATTAAAATTTTTCGATAATAATTAAAATTTCAGGGTATCATGATGATTTATTTTTTATTCTCAATAGTAATGAACTATAAAAATCATGTTCTTTAACCATGATATGTACAAACAAACTATACTACTTCGCCCATCTTTTTTTCAATGATGTTGTTCCCCTATTATTTTAAATTATTTGTACTAATTTAAAAAAAATCATAAACTTCTTTATAAAGGCATTTTCAATTATAATTTTCAGTTGATATTAGCTGTAGGCTGTAGCATCACAAGAAAGTTGCTGATGCTTTATGTGGAATGTTCAAGCTAGATGTCAATTTGCTTTGGTCTCATGCTGACCCACATCTTACAACATGGCCACCGCAATGAAATGGTCCTTACTGTGTCAACAATAGTTGTTTGAAGCTTGAACGATGGAACAGAGGTGTTGCAGACTCCTTTCTGTTTCTCTCTTTCTGGGAAAACAAGGGGCAAAGCAATGGAAGTATCCTATTCCTATTCATTTGAATGAAATCAACCCACTGCCTCCTTCACATTTGAATGCCAGATTCTTCAATTAAACAGCACTAAATTGCAAGATTGTTTGGAATGACAGATAAACAAAAAGATGGAAAACACAAAGCTCTGTGAAAGATCCATAAAAGATGTTGAAATCGATAAATTATGATAGGAAAAGCGAGCACTGAAAAGGGGGTTCGAAGAAATACTAATAAGAGCGAAGAGATTACGTTAGAAGAGACAGTGATAACGGTAGCCAAACAGAGATGCATATTTATAGGCAAAAAGACTAGAAAATGCTATTTCCCTCGGCATTTATCTGTCCCAACATCACAGCGTCTTTAGTGGGAAGAAGCATAAAAGCAAAAATGGGAAAGAAGACAAGAGAGTCGAGGAATAGTTAAAGCAAACAAAAATAAGAACCCTCCACTGGTCCTGCGGCTTCCAATCCATGCAACTTTATTTTGTCCTTACCACTTTCCTAGCTTTTGTTTGTCCTCCTGTCACCACAGCCGCTTGATTGAGATGTATCTAACACAACAGCAAAAGCCATTGCAATATTGCATTGGAAACATCTCACTCTCCTTTAAGGATAAATTTGGGAAGCCAGAAAGATGGGTGAAAAGAGCAAGTGGGATTAATATATTCTCAAAACGGAGCTGTTGAGGTTCTATAGAGGGTGTTTTTTTTTGGTAGCTGAGCAGGAGCTGCTGCCAAGAACTGCAAACACAAATATGCATAAGAAATTCACAGTCTATGACGTAATCTCTTGGTTTGTGTAAATTAGCAACATTCCAAATCAGGAAACAAACACTCCTCTTCTACAGTACTGACCCTTTCTTGCTGCCTTCTAAGCTTGGCATTCTCCTGTGCTAAATGAGCAGCTTCACGTTCCAACTCAACTGTGTAAGCCTGCAAAATTAGTAAAAGATAAAACATTAACATTCTATAATCATTAAATTTCACTAAAAACAAATTTTCAAAAGGAGAGCCAGATTCCTGCTTTCTAGCCCGGGACCGAGCTGCAGATTCTCTGTTCTTGATCATGCGCTTGTGCCTCCGATCGCCGCCAGAGACATCACCGTTTTCTTGAGGCCTTTTTTTGCAAATGGAAAGGAACACTGAAGAAGAACCCAAGGCATCGAAGGGGGAATCGAGAGAAGAATCAAAACTTATTGTGCCACCATTGGCATGACTATGCATTTGTGGATTTGGCCTCACAGGGACAGTATTACTGCTTTCCAGATAATGAAAATGATCAGACCCAGAATTCAAACTCAGCATGGTAGCTGGGGGTGGCCCTAAAGAGTTCTTCAAGAAACTGTTACCCCCGCCAGAGGAGGGTTCCTTAGAGGCAGCCCTTGTTGATGTGTCTTTATTGGAAGGTCGACTAGCCAAGAAATCTTGAAAGACCATACCATTAAAAGAATGGTGGTTGGTGTTGCTGCTTGTGTTAGTATTTGAATGATCATGAAGAGAAGCTAGGTTTATGTCATCCCAAACTTCTTCCATTGAGGCTCCGTTCATTGATTGGTTTGGTATTGGAGGAGAAGGAGAGGGAGGTGAAGGAGAAGAACATGTAGAGGAAAAGCATTTTGAAGGAGAATTGCCAGAGACTTTACTGTTGCTCGTGTTGTTGTTATCAATATTTGCTCCTGGCGATGACCACATGCTTTGACAGGGAAAACAGCACTAGGAGTAACTGGAGATGAAATGATGTTTCTTTCTGATTGACTTGGTTCTCTTCACAAATGTACTACTGTGTATATATATCGAAATTTTAAATACAAATTAACTCTGATACAAAACAAATTCAAATTAACATTCTTCACACCCAATATTTTTAAAATTAAACTAAAATTAAAATAAAAAAAGCTTCAGATTATGTGTGGTATTGTGGTTATTTTTATGGTTGTAATTTGAAAAAAATTATTTATAAAAAATCATTTTTTTATGTAGTTGGTACACTTGAACTATCTGTTTGTTAAAAATTATGATTCAAATTGTTTCTTCATCAAAAGCATGTCATTAATGTTTGATTAAAATTATAGTTGAGATTGTGGTTGGACATGAAATGACCAAATAAAATATTAATTTCTTCCAAATATGACATTGAACAATTAATACATATTTAAGATTAACTAATTGTAAATTTAAAAATTCTACAATTCTTTCATCAAACTTGAAGCAATTCCATCACGAACACAATCCATATGAGAAGTCATGTTGCCTTTATATGTTTGTGATCATGGAACAACATCACATAAAAATCTTATGGCATGAAATTAGGTATCTGATTTTCCCATAACACACAAGCACGCACATGTGTGTCATTAATTGTTACTATACAATTCTAAAAAAAATAATCTAAATTAGTTATTGTAAGTTAACTTCGAAATGAATTATATAATGAATATGGAACAACAAATATATTCAATCACTGATAATATTCAATGTTTTCTTAAAATGTGGCATATATCTCGGGTTCATAGTGATTTCTCGTGGTATAGTTGAAAATTTCGGATCAACTAGTTTTATAATTTCAACTGCTAGCAAAAACATAGCCTTCAAAAATTCATTGCAATACCTACTCAGGGTTTCACCATATTGTTGAAATCTCTCATGGACCTCCTTATTAGAAGCACTCAACTCTAAAATATAAAGAAACATGCCAATTTTCTTTATAACACTCATCCTCCTTGATGATTTCAGTCCATATTGTATTTCTAATTCAAAATAAAGATTCTGAAATGTCATTGCATTCATCTTAAACATATTTACATAATATACTTAATGTCCATTTAAAATTTCATTCAACCACTGCATTCCTGTATTGTATGAAATCATATAGGGCTCCTTATAGATGTAGTAATTGTAATACATTGCAAGTGCACCTACTGTACACAATACTAGTTTCAAAGTTCAAATTCTCTACGCCAAAATGAATCACCCTCATCATCATCATCGTCTCCGTTACTGTCGTCATTGTCATCATCATCATCATCATCATTTGCATTTGCTATCATTAGCATCACCACTACTATAACCGCTATGACTTACACTATTCCTACCACTGCAACCATGTGAAACATATTGAGCAACATTGTTCATAACATTTTTCATCAGATATGCCTTACATTATTCCTACCACTACATCCATGTGAAACATATTGAGTGACATTGTTCATTGACATTTTCATACTCCCCATCAAAAAGGTCATTAAACCTATTTACATCCATATCCAAAATATAAATTAAATAATTATAAGCAAAGAATAACATATTATTTGTTTTATAAATGTAGAGGTGTTATAAGCTCTACCTTCACACCTTCAATGAATCACATTACTTGTACATCAAATATAATTTTTAATTTTTATTAACCTCCTTTAAATTTAGAACAAAAATACACTTTGTACATTATTCTAGCTAATTTCATTGATTTATCAAAACATATCTTTACATTAAAAGCTATCTCATCCAAAAACCTTAAACATTTTATACTTGTCTTAAAACCAATATGTAATCAAGCAATAATTTATATTTTTTTGTGTTGAAACTTACAATATTGTTATTATGAAATTTCATGTACTTAAAGCAAGAATATATAATAAAAGGAAGACAACTTACTACAACAAAAGATGTCGGCTGATATACTTTAATGAAAATTCCTTAAGAGAGTTAAAGAAGATGAGTTATACCATAAATGATGTTCAAAGTGATGTGTTCCACTTTATTAAAATGCTGAATTATATAGGCAAGAAATGAAACATTTATGAACATACATTACAACAACACTCTACCAAACATTTAAAACCTAATTTTTTCACCCAATAGTCTTATGTTAAATAGGCTACAATAAATAACAACCTAAAAGCATTCTCAACACTTGCAATAAAAGTAAAGAAAATATTTGTTATAGGGTACATAATAACAAGTCTTTAACAACTCATACATAAGCAACCAACACAACAGGGACACACTACACATGGTATGTCCTCCTGAAAACAACAAATTAAAACTGGCAACAAGCAGGACAAACCAAGCTTCACAGCAACAATACCTTAATCATGCAATGGTAGAAACATTATAAAAGACAACAACACTGATAGTTCAATATATGCAATAACACCTTTAATAAATGTTTCATTTTGCTGTGGAAAAAGATTCATTATGGACTAGAATAATGAATTTTGTTTTTTAGTCTTTTGAGATTTTTTTTATTTTTAAATTTATCCTTAAGTATTGTGTTTAAAATTTGAATTTTCTTTTTCAATATTCAACTTACCAAAAATATACCATTCAAGTTGATTGGATCCCGGTTTAATAAAATTGCAAAAAAATTTCCCATGACAACCAAAGTGCGTTTGATTATTCTTATTATTTTTAATACATTCACATCAAAACTGTCATGATGTTATTCTTTCCTATTAGTGTTAAAATAAAAAAATTGTTAAAGCTGTAGTATAGAGACAGAGATTTTGAGTTCACAATTAAATTGCTATGTTGGATCAATACGTTAATAAAGATTAAAAACAGTGATGATAATTGATAAAAATAAAGATTTTAAGTTCAATATTAATTTAATCTATTGTTGTTGGAAAAAATATTAATAAATTCTGAATAATTTATATGTTCATTTTTTTCTTGATATGACCCATGATGGAACATGTACAATCATCCATAATTGTACCAATCTTCTTCCTTTGGATGGCCACAAGGCCAGTACAGATTCCTTATCAAAATAAGAAAAATCAAGATGAGAAGCACAAGGAGCTTTTTTACTACCCTGGATAGAATGCGGCCGAATCAATTTTAGGGCTCTCCAATTGGCAAATCACAGTGCAAGTTATTGCCTCAGCCATTGCTCAACTTGCCATGACAGGAGTTAGTGGGGGATGATGTGTTATTTTCCTTTTTGTTTGGCTGAAAGGATGAGTAATGGTGAAGAATTGAGAGAGTAGATGAAAGGATTAGATGATGGAGAAAATACGCATCAATCCACTCATTTATGATTGTCTGGTATCGTTTGTTTTTCTATTTTCTATTATTATTTCAATTTTTTGAAAATAGAAATAAAAATTTATTTGTTTGGATTCTATTATTGAGAAAGAAAAAAACAAAACCAACAACAGTATCTCAAGTTTTTTTTTCTTACAACCATTATTTGGTTTCCAAAAAGTTTGTCTTTTTATATTTTTGGAAACAGAATCTTTTTTTTTTCTAAGTTTTTTCTATTTTTTTGAAGGAAAAAAAAAACACCCCATGATTATTTGAAACCAATCTTAAGAAACCTCTATTATTATACCGATCCTGGAACAGAGATTCAAGATATCATTTTTAGAATGGAACTAGTTACTATATAAGACATAGCAACGGGAGATTTCTTTTTCTTTGTTTAGATGGAAAAATAGCTCATTCTCTCCGTCTTATCCACACGTCCAGCTTTCTTTCCACTAAACAGTGTTAGGATCGATCCCAAAAGAAGCATGGTTGAGGATTCTGTCATGAACAGCCTCATCTGTCGACCAATGTTTCCTCAGATTTTTATCTTATTTGGAGAAGAAGATAAGGCAAGCCCTAGAGACAAGTGAGGTGGGTCGCCTAGTTGTTAGGCCATGTTTGTGTTCTGTGACATGGTGTTGTGCTTTCTGTGTTTTTGTTTTAATCATAGATTTAAAAATACTATATTCTTGTACAAGTTTACGGAAAACTTTTTTAAAATTCTAGTTAATTAAAAACTATAATTTATAATTTTTTTAGATTTTTTTTTTTTCAAACCTCAATCGAAAAAGCTATTATAATGCAAAAAAATCCCACCTTTCGCTGGTAACTTGGGAAAGCAAGCATCTATAGTTATCTGTAATACTATATAGAGCAGCACTTTCGAACTTGATTTTAATACACAAGAATCAGTTTGGCAAGCTTGAAAGGCTGTCAGTTCCCGGGATCAGACCTACTGATGACGTGGATGCATCTCTATACTGCTGTGCTTAGGTTGACATAGCCGCCTGTGTGCAGAGACTCTTGATAGCCAGCCAGACTAGCTAAAATTGAGTTCCAGGTCATTTAACTCCTCCCTCTGACAAGAGCAAGCTGCTTTAATGATCTTCGAGAGTGTGACAATAGCCTGCTAGCTCAATGTAACCAAACCCCCTAGCTACCGAGTCCTGAGTTCAAACCCGGACTGGTTAGACTCTGATTTGTAGTAGAAGGCTAGAAGCTAAGCTTTATATAATCATTTGGGATCAAAAGGATTGGTATCCGATAGCAGTCATTTGCTGACCAATGCTCGTGCGCGTAAATGGTTATATGCCTGTCAAAATCTTAACTAGCCAACTACGATGCTCTTCGTATCCTTATAGGACCCGGCCTATTGTTTAACAAGATTCAAGGCTAGGATTTTGTGTTCATGGGATAACCTAAAATAACATTATTTTGTGTTTTTTAAATAAAATGATATTATTTTGAACAAGAATTAAGAAAGTATCCTTAAAGTTGATTGCGTCTGGTCTCATATCGAGGTTTGAACGGATTAATTGAACCAATCTTATAATTTAATGGATTTTATTTAAGTTTGATTGGGTTAAAATAAAACATGATTTTAGTCCGATTTTAGATTAGCAACTAACAAATTAACCTACAAAGTCAGGAGTTCGATACGAGGAATGAGGTTTAATATCTATGTTTTTGGTTTTTCTAGGTAATGAGGGGTGCAAAATGTGCGGGTGTATAATAGCATCTGGTCATAGTTAATTAGATAGGTCATTCATGAAATTCAATTGTGGTTCATAATCACTAATGTGGGGGCAAGAAGGATGACATGTTTGGGAAAGAAAGGAAAATTTTAGAAAAGATATGTGAAGACAACCCACCCCTACGAAATTTCCATAAAGACTGATGATAGTTTATGTTTCACACGTAAAAGCAATTCCTCTATGAAAGACATGTAGTGCTCATTGAAGTAGAGTGTGTAATAAGAAAAAAGCACACATGGATTAAGACAAAAGCCAGTTTTTTTTGTCTCCTCCCATGACAATTTTCTATGATACCTAGACAATTCATCCCAACCCAGTCACATCTGCATATAAAACGCACTAAGGATTCCTTTTTTTTCTCTTGGTCAAAACAAGACTATCGTCTGCCACTCCACGCTATTGGATTAAAAGGACGATAATGTTTGATGGTGCCTTTATTCCCTTAACAGGTGACATACAGATATCAGATAAGTAAATAAAGAGGTGAAAGAGTGATATATAGGTCTACAATCTATATCATTAGGCAGACGTACCACAAGAGAGGGAGACGGGAGGTACAGGGAGACAACGTTTCACGCTTCTCTTGTCCCTTTCGTTCTTTCACTTTCTTGTGCCCAGGGAGGTTGATTCCTTCACGAGTCCTCAGAAATCTCAAAACAGTAGTTTTTTGTTTAGCACTTTTGATTAGTTTAGAAAAGAATGGAAGTGTATTTCAATTATTTCCAAGTTTCGACTGCGAACAATTTATAGGTTATTTAGGTTAACAGTAACTCAGACCTGATATTATGGAGAAGATTATGGATATTGTAAGACATTTGGTCCCTCCTGTCATCAATTTTCGATTTGTATTAAAGAGAGGCTGGGAGGATGAATATAGTGGTTACACATGCAAGTCGGGAGGGAAGTGGGGTTTTCAGCGGCAACTGCCTTGTAAGCTGAGAAGCAAAAGAAGGAATCTGCCAGAGAAGAGGCTCGCATTTCATTAGCTAATATTTGAGGTAATAGCTTACCAAGATGATGATCGGTAGTTGGTTCTAAAAGAAGCCAAACTAAGACTGAGACACATCCTAGGCTCCAATCAGAGGCAGGAGTGGGGAATTTTCTACAATTGATGAAAACTTTGACGGAACAATGCTGCATCGAGGTAGAAGGTTCACGGGTCATGAACTTCTTTTCCCAGAAAAAAAAAAGAAAAAAAAAGCAATGATGGTATCTAGAAAATAATCATCCACAAACTCTATGCCAATTGTTCCAATCCCGTGTTTGATATTTGATTTCAAAAGAATTTAGTCATGATATACTATATACAAACTGATCTAAGAATAGATCTAGCAATTGAAATCAATGATAGGAAAAAAAAAACTAGCTAAAAGAGAGAAACACCATCCATTGTATTCCGGTCTATGGTACAGGAATCACGTGAAATATGATGATTGAGAATGAAAATGGTGATTATGTTCTAGCCATAAAAGAGCCATGCTTGTACGATGACAAGATGGCCTCAAAAAACATGAAAAACATCTACGAAGGAGCATTATATATATGCTCCCGGATTGGCCATCTGCTAGTGCTCGGTGGAATATAGCGATGGTTCTATCTGCTAAACGACAAGCTTTGACATTTCTTTTGGTGCTGGTTACAGTGATCGGCAGGTTCAAAGGGAAAAGCTTAAAAAAGCTAGTTTCCATGCCCCCACAAAAGCCACGTTTCAACCACGTTTCAATCTCTCTGCTAATCCTCCAAGTAAAATCCAGCCAATATCTTCTTCAACAGTAATGTTCACAGTCATAGGTGGAGCTCTCTCTCTGATAATCTTTTCAAAGTGATGTCTGTACAAAAACCTATAAATCTAAATTGCTCGATTCCCCATATCTACCTGCCTTAACTAGTGTAGGCGCTTGTGCTGGCTCTCCACATTTATGATTCAGGACGGCTCTATAGATTAGCCCACTAAAGCGTTTGGGAACGCGGTTCAACCCGCGTTCCCAAAAAATTTTAAATTTTTTTTTATTAAAATTTAATATGGTTTGTATGTTTTGGATGGTTTTAATGTACTGATGTCAAAAATAATTTTTAAAAAATAAAAAAACATCATTGACATGCATTTTGACACGAAAAGTTATTTAAAAAGCACCCACAACCACACTGTCAAATACACTACCTCTTATCTCCACCACTCCTGCACTAAAATTAAAATAACAGCTATAAAGCGGATTGTTTTAACTCTAAATTAAGTAATACTTTAAAAGATATGGGAAAACTACTGTAGCTTCCCACGCCTTTCACTTATTAATATATTATATTATTATAATTATTATATTACATTATATTACAGAACTGTTTTTTTTTTGTTTTTAATTTTTTTTTGTTTTTTTAATGAATTTTTTTTATTTGATTTAGTTTGTTAATATAATAAAAAAAAATTAATGAAAATCTGATAACTAATTTTTGAAGATTTTCATGATACGGATCCCGAGTTTGATGGGTTAACCTGGTTTGACGAGTTAACCCGGATTTTTTTTCTTTCTAATTAATTTTTTTATTTAGTTTAGTTTGTTAATGTTAAATTTCTTTCTATTTAATTATCATACTTTCATGACACATATCCTGGGCTTGACGAGTTAACTTGGTTTGATGGGTTAACTCAGTTAATTATGGGTAAACCTGTCAATTTTTTTTTTCTATTTAGTTATCAAACTTTCATGACGCGAATCTCAGGTTTTACGGGTTAACCTGATTTGAAGGGTTAACCCAATTAATTCAGATTTTTATTCTTTTTCTTCATTAGTTTTTTTCTTTGTTTTTTCTTTTTAATTAATCTATTTAATTATCATACTTTTATGACACGACCTTATAGCCAGACCCACATCCAATATTCTTGGGTCCGGTGTTGCAGTCAGGCTTACTTAAACTTGGGTCATGCAAGTTTAATGTTATTATTAATATTATAAATATTATTTTTAGGTCAGGCGTTGCAGCCAAACCCAAGATTCTTGGGTATAGCTTTGCAGAAAAACCTAACACTTTTAAATCTTAGTTTTTTTATATATATTTTTTATGCAAAAAAAAAACTCGCGGCATCACGCGGGTCATGTAACTAGTATGTTTTTATTCATTGTCGGTGGTAATAGTAAAATGATAATTTTACTAAAAAAAAAACTATTTATCATGTTTTTTTAGTTAATTTGTTATTTGATAATTGTTTAGAGGTTTTCTTGTAAAATATCATGTTGATGTATAGTAAAATTAGTAAAAAATTATTTAGCTCCGGTCAATGGTCTTTTCAAGCATTTCATATTTTGATGTATAATAAAATTATAAATTTAATCTTAAAGTTAGTGGAGTCGTCATTCTTGTTCTTCAGATTTTTCTAGGTATATAGTCACCTTTCTAGGAAGACAATCATGAACATCAAAAAATAACAATGCACTTAGAATAAACCTCGTTTGTCTTGGTTTTTTTTTTTTACTGTTTGGTCAAAATGAGGTTGTTTTAGTTAATATGCGTTATTTCACTTAAATGAAACAATGTCATTTTGGCTTTTAGGGTTTTAATTTTAGGAATTTGACTAAAGTTCAATTTAGTCCCTCGACTTTTTATTTCTTTTAATTGCATCCCTAATTGACCTGAAACTTTTAATTTCATGCAATTTTTTCCCTGCCAAACTTCAACATCGGCCTCAAATTTTAACGTTTATTTTGATCTTTAGTCTTGGATTTATTCAAATTGACCATTAATTAACCATTAAACTTTCAATTTCTTCAATTTCACCCCTGTCTTCAACTGAATTAAGTCCCCGAAGCTTATGCATTTTTCAAAAAGGTTATTGGCTATGAATTTCTTAAATTTAACCCCTAATTGACCCTAAATTTTGATTTTCTTATAATTTTACCCCTGATTTCAAGCAATTGTCTATGTAAAAATTAAGTAAACTTTTTATAATAACTTTGAACCCGTCACCTATTTTCAGTACCTTTTCCACTTTGATCTTCATTCTTTCAATCTTCTTGTTACAATGATGACTCAAGTTGACTTCACTTTTTCTTGTGCTTTTTGTTTTTTTCACCGTATAGTTATAAAACCTTCCATTTCTTCTTACGAGTTACTTGGATTAACTCAATTGTTTTAATATTTTTTTAAGTTAAATGATGTCATTTAAAAAAAATAAAAATTAAATTAGGTTTTATCCGAGTTTTAAATTGATTGTAGGTTAACCTATAAAGTCAACTTAATCAACTTAATCAGCATTGGTTTTACACAAAAATAAGTTATTTTTGTTTACAATATTTCAAAAAATAAATTATATATGACCAAAATCATGTAAGAAATTTGTGATATTACACTACTCAATCACTTATACGATCACATCACAATTCCTGAAAGGAGTCATATACTGAATAAATTATTAGTGACCTCACTTTTTTTGTTTAAAAAAATAAAAAATCACTACACTTTTATTTATGAAACTCAATTAAAGGAAATTAATTAATATTTACAAAAGTCATGGTAACATCAAGCAATGGAAGAAAAAACCCTAAAAATGTTGTAGTTATTATGGTTACTATCACGACAATCCTTTTAAATTTTTAGAAGGATAACAATTTTCATAACTAGGATGACTAATCAAAATTCTACTCAGTGCGTGTTTGATATTATAGTAGTTTTTACTGTTATGATTTGAAATAGTAGATTTAAGAAAAAACTATAAATTATCTCTTTTTTTGCAATCAAGGTTTTAAAAGAGATTTTTGCTGTACTCATACAAAACTATGAAATATATAAATTAATCAAACACTTTTAAAATTATAATAAAAACAAAATATAGTTTCAACCACGTCGTCGTCATCATCATCATAGTAGTTTTAAGACTATTGTTGGAGCTTTTGGCAAGCACACAAGAATAAGACGAGACATGAAGTGGTGGATCCTGAACAAGAATTTAGTAAAGTCAAGAATATGACTAGAAATATAGTAATATAGTGCCAAGCTTGAGTTAGCACTTAATTCTAATCATATAAATAGAAGATCAATAAGTTAAATTATCAATTTTTTGTTATGATTATGATCGTCTTAGACACTTGAGTGTACAAATATTACTTTTAAATTTTAATTGGAAAAAGGAAAAACTATTTTGAAAAATGAGTATCTTGTTGCTTGAAACTAATATGTTTGTTATATATCTATGCACATGGACATAGAGACTGTTAGCTTTGAAGAAATGAAGAAAAAATCGAAATCAAGTATCCAGTTGCGAGTAGATTTTGGGATGCAAGGACTGAGTTGAATAATATGAAAACTAAAAGGATTTAAATGCACAAATATTGGCAATTAAAAATTAAAAATCCTAGGGGAGGCTGCTGCCCTCCCCGTCTCTAAAAGGATCTGCTACTGCAGACACGCTCGTCTTACATGGAGCGGGCCTCCTCCCATCCCTTGTGTGCCTGTGCCACCATGCAGCAGGCTCCCTGCAAATTTTCCATACTCGAAAAAGTATGTGGGTTTTGAACTGTAGATACAACCCATGCCTATAACTGGGGAATATATCAAGAGGCAAAAACATCACACCAACCACGTAAAATGCACTATAAATCAAGTTCATTAGCAAGAAAATAGGTGTTATAGCAGGCTGCTTGGTAGTGGAGAGAGAATAGCTAGAATTCTCGCCATAATGGGTGTGACTGACCACTGCTACCAAAAAATGAAAAAAAAATAATAAAGAAAAGAAAGGGAGGGAAATCATCCACACCAAAACCAAGCTATACAGGAACCAAAAATCTTATAAACTGCTAAGTTACCATCCTAAAATAAATATCTATATATTTCTTATTTTGTTTTGCTCTACGCGCAATGCGCCTTGTCAAACTCTGTCAAAACCAGGCACGACAATTGAAAAGGTAAAACTAAAGGCGCTGCTCCTCACCTTCCGGGGAACATCCCCCTTCCGTCCAGAGAAACATGTGTACTACTTTTTAAAATGATTGCATATTCGGTGGTAGCATAGAATGATCGTTTCAGTTCAAAAGCTTGAACTGGTGCCTGCAGCACCCTCCTGATGAGAGATTCCTGCCTGGATAGTTAACTCACATGTCTTAGCTGTTGTGCTATCTTGGTCAGCAGCCACATCCTCCATTGAGATCTTTTGAAACGATGTTGTCAGAGTATCAGAACTTGATACACCAGAGGACTGAAAGCCCAAATCAGTGCGAGGCATTGTAGAACTAGGCAGCCAATTCATCCAATCATTACGCCTCCTCACTTTGTCATCCTAGATTAAATTTCAATATTACATTCAAATCAAACAGTAGAAAATGATATTAATTTAAATCTTAAATAATGGCAAAGGCACTTCTTGCATGCTAAATCACGATCAATTCAAATATTAGACACTTCGCAACCAACATTAACAAATTTCAAGTACAATATTGCCAGATTCATCAGATGGTTAAGTTAAATATTAATGGATTAAAATGAAGGTACCTGTACTTCAAGCAAAGTTGAAGTCCTCAAGCACTCCAATATAAACTGGATGTTGTTTGTCATAATCCTAACCTGCAGAAGCATGGGCATAAAATAAAGTTGGTTTGCAATCATAACCATCTATTATGAAGTAAATCTAAATTCAAAATGGACAATTTTTTATTCAGAAATGATGAAATAAAATACAAATTGGATCTAAAAGCAAACCATGGTTAATTTTTTATTCAGACACAAACCCCACACTGTTCTGAGAAAATATCAAGGCTAGATATAATAGCACAGAAAACCACAAAGTTGATAATAATTTAACTACCACCTATTAGCAGGAAGTTACTGCAAAGAAATATCCCTGACAGGTCAAGGTATATAAAGCAGGACAACTTAAGAGGACTGCCACCATAAAACCCCACTCGAACAGATTGCTGTCGTCAAAGATCAGCACAAATAAATGATCTCTTTAGTGAATTAAGAAACTCCTAAAAAGTATACAAAAGTTGAACAGCTAGTTCTAAAAGCTGAACAGTTCAAGTTCATACAGGAAAGGGGCATAATACGAGGAACCAGACAAAGAATGTTTTAAGTTCAGTCACAACAAATTATTCTCTTATGCAAACCATATCTTGCATTTTCAGAGTCTTACATGTCAACAAATGAAAAACCATGTCAACAAATGAAAAACAAATCAGTTATGGCCCGTGATACCACATAAAAATTATCTACAGTTTCTCAACGTAGGATCACAATGAATGATACTCTTAAAAGACCAGGCAAACATCAACAAGGACATCACAACACAGAATGCCCCATAATACATCCATTTCAGTATTCCCCATAAGACAGCCAAAAATAAGACAAGGAAGAGAGGTAGGATTGGTGAAGTGTACAATATTGAACATAACAAGCACCAAGTTCAACCTCTGATCAAAGAACATCTCAAGCTCATGACCTGTGAATTACAAAGGACCGGGTCACAAAGGTCAAACGACGATGCAAGAGGATGGAACAACTAGTATCAACCTCACATTTACAAAAGTTCAAAAGATAACTCCCAAATGATCTTAGCTAGGAAATGCCCAATACAGGTGAGTGCTAAAATAATTTCCAACTTCAAAAGGCACCTCAATCCATGTCATCATGCTTCAACCCCAATGTTAAGGGAAAAAACACCAATGGCCAATTGACTGAAAGCATGAAGCTAATGAATTGAGAAGCAGGAAGTATTAGTGAGTTTAAAGCTACAAGATGAAGCACTTCTTATAGCATAATATAGCTCAAAAACACTTACTTGGATAGTACACACTCCATCTATTCATGAACCTTAAAAGCTCTCTATATTTAGCCAAAGTCCTAAACCATTACCATCTTTTGTTCAACATTTAACATGTCATAACAAACTAATTCCAATTCTTAAAATCACCACAAGGAATTGATTTACACAAGTAATTCAATACAGCAGTTATCCGTCCCATTTTCCTTTATATTTCTTTTAATTGGATTATAATGACCATCAGAAATCTCTTTAAACTCCATTTCCCAACAGGAAGCTACAAGATGAAGCACTTCTTATAGCATAATATAGCTCAGAAACACTTACTTGGATAGTACACACTCCATCTATTCATGAACCTTAAAAGCTCTCTATATTAAGCCAAAGTCTTAAACCATTAGCCATCTTTTGCTCAACATTTAACATGTCATAACAAACTAATTCCAATTCTTAAAATCACCACAAGGAATTGATTTACACAAGTAATTCAATACAGCAGTTATCCTTCCCATTTTCCTTTATATTTCTTTTAATTGGATTATAATGACCATCAGAAATCTCTTTTTAACTCCATTTCCCAACAGGAAGCTAGTTACACTTGCATTCAAAACTTTTGGTGAGCAGAGAATTGGAGAGAATTTACTGAGCAAACTCAGTCATTACTAATGACCAAACACCGGTTGCTCCCCATAATCCAGCAATCCATTCCACAATTCTACTCCCATGCCCTAAATGGCAATTATATCCAATGCCATATATAACAACCTGCCTCTTGAGGTTGGTTGGCACAACAATTGATAGCCAATTATATGATATATAAGATCAGTCATGAAAAGTATCTGATTCTATTGCCTAGATATTCCCAGAAAATCAGCACCTGATATATATAAATCAGGAGAAAAATCAATGTAGTAGCATTACACAGAACAGTAAAGAATAATTTCTCACTTTTCCAAACACACCTTGATTTTGATGAATCTACCTCTTCTCACACCTCCATATCATTAAGTCTTATTGAAAGATGCAACTAAGATGCTGCTAAGTGAATAAATAACCCAGACCACTGTTTGTTCATATTACAAAGGCAGAGTTCCAGCACCACAGTTCAAGAAAGTGGAAAGAATGAAAGGGAACAAAGAAATTGATGGAGATCAATGGAAACTATATATATATATATTGAGATGAATTGAGTTCTATCAACTAACATTGGCAGAACCTAGTTTGATCAGCTTTAGCCACTACAAGCAATACAATCACAAAGAAATAAACACCCAAGATACTGCTTCAACAACACATTGATGAAAAAACTATTAAAAAATTAGTCCAGGGTTGTGGTGAAACACGCTCATCAATAACCATAAGGAGAGTATATGTCAAGGAAAACAAAAGGAAAAATCTAGTGAAAGTAGATAATCACCATCTTCAACTCAGCAACAGGGATAGAAGCAGAAATTACATAAAAAATTGCAAGATTTAAAATAAAAGGGTATATAACTGCATGACAGATGAATTGTAAAGCCAAAAAAAAATTATACTAAGAGAACTTAATGCATGAAAGATTGATCTAGGAACTCTTTCATGCACAAAGTCCATATCTTTTAACAGCAATATCTTGGGTTTTACATAATTTTATTAATATCCATCAATTCAAGAATCTAGATCTTCAATGTTTTCCAGGACTTTCTCAAGCTTGTTAATTTTTAAAATTAAGACTTTAAATTTTATAATCAGATCAGAAAGGCCTGGCTAATTTTCAATGGTAGAGTGAAAAGTTTCCAGAAAATGAATAAACAAGAACTATCAAGTTCCCCTTAAATTGGATGGTGTTTTACAATCAGGGAATTTTAAATAGGAAACGTGTCATATAAGAGAAGATAGACAAAATTAAACTTATCATATGGCATAAGTGGACCCAAGGACAAAGATCGTGACCCTTAAGCTCATCAATCAGTGTTCACTTACTCGATTAAAGCCCGCTATTAAAGTAATAGGAACCCAACCTTCATCATCCATCTTTGACTTTAAGAAACCATCTTTTGATAAATTCATATCGCTGCAAACAAGCAAACCACAATTGGAGTTCTTAGTTGAGTTTTCAAGAAGCTATAGAAGAGAGAGATCTTATGAAGCTTAAAAGTTGCCCTTATAAGACACTCGCTAATATGATGATACCTGAAATAGTATTCTATCTGATTTAGTAACAATAAAGGTAGAGGTTGAGGAATAGGCATCAGCATTGTTGGTGATTGCATGTGTGGCACAACCGGATAAGGTTCCAAGGTTATTGGAGGCGGAATAAATAGCATATCTGAAAGAGAAATGAATCGTAGTTGCCAATCCACAATAAAACAAAACAGGTGTCCATTGAAAACGGAGAGAGGAGCTTACCATGATAACCCATGGGATTTGCAAATGGTCTCACAGACTGGGGAGGAATAAATGTACCACTATTTTGCGGTGAAGGCCGAGGAAAGCCCCTTGTAGGAGCTCTCTGTTGCTGCACATGAACATCTCTTGAATTTCCATGATGTCCACGGTCCTGTTCACGTCTGCCAACATAATTATTACGGTGGGAACCATCTCCAGGTGGCTGGCCAAAGTTGCCTCTTCTTGAGGGGCGTCGGTGTTCACTTACCACAGGCGGCGGAGGAACAAAACCCCCAATTGGTCTAGGTTCCCAGTTATTCCCTCTGTATAGAGTTTCTCTGGGAGATTGATCTGGCATAGCTGGTACCAGATTAGTAAAACCATTGGGAGGCATTGGAAATATAGGAAATGGTGGTGGCGGCGGCGGCGGTGGAGGGTGAGTAAAACTGTTTTGTGAATGTCCACCTCCTGAACTACTTCCACTACTACCACCACTGCCACGCCTCACAGGCCTTTGCCGAACTGGCATTGTATGGTTTGTTGCCGAGATAGATTTTGCATTACTATTACCTTGCTTCTTAGGTGAATTCGCTATCACCGGTCCCTAATACACAACACATGGAAACAAAATTCAATTAAACTCTCTTCAAAACTACAAAAATTTAATTCTCTTTTATAATCCATAAATCTAATGAGCCCACACCGGGCTACTATCTATTTCACTAACGCAAACAAAACAAAATAAAAAAACGTTCTTTCCGTCTTTGTTCCCTAAATTTTATCAAAAATAAAAGAAACAGGTAAAAACCCAGAACCTGAGAAGTGGGTATTGATCCATCAGAGACAATCTTCGAGGATGATTCAGCAGGCGATGGTTTTGGAGAAGGCTTAGTGGATTCAGATAAAGCAGGCCATGAAGTTGCATCCATAACAGGACTAGTAATCTCAGCTACACCATTCGATGTTGGTTTGTTCCAGGCCGGCTTCTTTGCCTTACCTGCATTGCCCTTTTTACTGTCCGAACTCTCAATCGCCGCCCAATCATTCGATTGCTCCAGCATAGAATTGATCGATTCAGCCTCACCGCTTACGGTTTCTGATTTTGGAGATGACGACTTCTCTCTCCTTTGAGAACTTCTCACGCCGTCCCTTGGAAATCGTGGAGAATTTGATGAATCCACCGTGTAAACCATTCAAAAAATAGGGTTCTTGCGGATTCGAATAATTTTACTCGGATTAATTAAAAAAATATTTGGAAAAAGGTTGGGCTTTTTTTTTCCTGAGAAATTTAGGAATGAGACCGTGAGGAAAGCCGAACAGGTTTCTCTCCACCTTCGTGCTTTTGTTGCTGTGGCTTTGGTTTCGTTTGTGAAAGAGACGCAGACAATACAATTAGAGAAAGTATCTTATATTTTGTGAAATTACTAAAATAGACCTTTGTGTTTTCCTTGCTTGTTAGGGTTTTATGTAGGGCATCTGACAATGGGAACTCAGAAAGAGGTTTTCTTATTGTACTCATTGCCTATCAACACATAAAAAATTGGATATTTATATTTAAATATGTGTAAAAATTCATTATTCTACCACTATTTATTATTTAATGTAAAATAAATTAATAGTATAAATATTTAATATATGTTGAAATATGTATACATTTTATTTTATTCAGAAAATGTTAATATTATACATAAATTTATATGATATAAATCTATATATGTTAGATTTAATATATGTATCTTATTCATTATCTATCTATCAAGTAAATTAATTGTAAAAATATATTAATTAGCTTTAAATTAAATTGTTATCTTATTCTAAGATTTTTTTAAAAAATATATAAAATAAATAGAACAATTTTTTAAATGAATTATAGAAATAGTAAGAAAATGTATTATCTCCGATCCCATTGTTTTTATCTCTTATGTTTCGAAGACCAAACATTACCTAAAATAACCAAAGATGGGTTAAGTAACAAAGATTGATCCAACAACATTCAAGCATGATTTACAATTCAAATTGCAATTAAATCAGGTTTTCCTTGGTAAAAAAAAAATTACAACTTCTTCCAACCTATAACAATCAGTCTGCACCAATTCCCAAAAGTTTTAAATGTGACTTATTTTTTAATTGATTTTATTAACTTAAGATTTCAAAAATTAAATTGTAGAAACCTTTTTTTCCAACTTTTTTTTATTTTAATTAATCAATATTGCAACATGGAAAAGTAAAAAAAAATTGTTTTATTGACCTTGAAGAATCACAAAGAGCCGTTATCATGGAAGGGAGAACTAACTTTTCTTTTCTTTTTTTTTGACTTGACCAAAATGATAATGGATGAATTCAAATAAAATGAAACATAAAACCCTATAAAATTGATCCAAAAATTTTCTTCAAAAAAGACCCAACAAAAACAACTATTAAGCTTAGACTTGTTATCTTAAACCCAGGGTACAATATGGGGCCTAAGAAAAGTGAGCTTGAACGTGATAATCCAGGCCTAACTCCCTAAAGGGCATGGGCTCGGGTAATAAGTTTATATGCCTTGTATAGACATGCCCTCTAGCACCCTCATAAACTCGGGCTTCCATGCTTAAGTCCTATGTGTTTGGGGCTGGGTGTGCGCCCCGAGCCCATATGCTTAGGTCTTAGCAACGCGCCTGGACTTCTTTATCACCTCTAATACGTCTAAAACCAGAGTGTTTGCATCCAAGCGATGCGCCCAGTCCACTTTCACCTATAGTGGGCTCATGCTGTCATGCCCAAACCCACCGTGTTTGAGTCCAGGCAGTATGCTTGGACCCGCTTTCACCCCTCGTGGGTTAAGGCTGTCACGCTCGAGCTCAACGTGTTTGAGTCCAGGCAGCACACTCGGACCCCCTTTCACCTTTTATAGGCTCGGGCTGTCACGCTCGAGCCTAGCATATTTGGGTTCAGGCTATATGTCCGGATGTACTTTCACCTCTCGTGGGCTCGGGCTGTCACCTCCATGGTAATCTGGACCTACTTTCATATCTAATGGGCTCGGGCACCTTGCATAAGGTTAACACTCACCAGAGAATTTTTCTAGGACCTCATGGAGGTTTCTCAATATTTTATACTGATCTAGTATATATTATTTTGAGTGAAATACAACTCAAAATATCACAAGGGTAAAATTACACTTCAAACCCTCATCTTCATAAAAGGACAAAACTCATGGGCTATAAATACATCATGACACCTTCAGAACAAAGTTTCATAATCTTTTCATTCTTAATAGTTTTAGCATTTATATTTTCAAAGTTTATCTCTCTAAAATATCATTTTATTTTTTATCTCTACAAAGTTATTGACTTTATCTTCAGGAAGTCCCCACTTCCACCAAATGGAACCTTTTATAGGTACTAACCACAAGTCACATTGGCCTACCAAGCACAAAGTATAAGCTATCAATCACCCTAGCTGAAGAGAATGGACGAGATTGCTAGGACAAATTGATTAACTGATTATCCAACCCGGAAGCCCTATTCTTAGGCTACTTGGATTTTTTGGGACATCATCAATAATCTAACTATAAAAATAGATGACCTCTTAAGCAACATGATATTTATCGTACATTAATTTTGATTTTTAGATATAAGTTGGCAATTATATAAAAATAAATAAACTTTTAGTATTCAATCACTGAAAACTCAGTTATCAATAAATATTCGGCACTATAATTTTTATAATTATTACTTCTAATCTCTCAAAAAGGTAAAAATAAATAAAATATTTCATTCTAAAATTCCCCATTTTTTGGTGTTTGAGATGTTTACGTGTTTGTTTGGTATTATATTTTCATTTACATTTAGATGCATTTTAAAAGTATATTTATCTTGAAAAAAATATTAAATTAATATGTTTTCGGTGTTTTCTGATAATTTTAATATGTTGATGTAAAAAATAAAAAAAAGATTTAAAAAAATTATTTTAATATATTTTAAAGTAAAAAATACTTTTAAAAAGTATTCTACACTATAATTCCACACACGCATTACAAACTATAGTTATTAAACTCGGACTGACCTGACATATCGATCCAGGACCGGTGGCTGAACTGGTCCGAGTAAGGCAAAAGACCGGGACAATTAAAGACCCGGCAAAACCCAGTTGACCCGGGCGACCCGGCAAAACCCAGTTGACCCGTGACCCGGGCGACCAGGCAAAACCCGGTTGAGACCCTTTTTTTTCAAATGTGTTTTTTCTCCAGGCCAGAGATCCTCTTTTTATATATATATATATATATTTTAGTTGGTTATTAACCCTTTTCAAAGTTCATTATATAAATACTAGAAGAGTGTTTTACGTTTTCAATGTAAGATTCGAAACCATTTAGTGTATATACTCTATGTTCACAAGAAAAAAAGTTATGTTTTTTCAATGTGGGATAAAAAACTTTTTTGGTTTAAATACTTCAACTTAAAAGGATATCATACTAACATAATATCTTTTCAACGTGAGATAAAAAGTCGTTTGAAATAATATTTTAAACTTTATTATTTATAACATATATAACTTATATTCACATGTATTATTTTTTTATATAAAATATTAAAATTTTAAATATTTTAATATTTGAACTGGATTAATCTGTATAACCTGAGACCCGATCTCTTAACCAAGGCGGTCTGATAATTAAGCTACAAACTTTAACACGATCCCGGTTGAGTGGCCATACCCAAAATATTAAGATGATCTTGAATGAATACTTTTGGATCACTTCCGAAAACGGTTGCCCACTTGCGGTCCCTGGCTACCTTTTGGCTATGATAGTTTCAAAAAACAGTATATAATCTTACGAGATCTCGCCATTTTCTCAAGAGGTTTGGGAAAAAGTCTTTGGAAAATACGTAAACATGTTTTAGTTAGAAAAACAAAAACTAAATATATTTTTTATATATATTTTAAATGAATTTTTATCATTTTTTAAAAATATTCCTATTATCCTTTATATATCCGTCTCTTATGTTTGCAAACAGCAATCGGATTTTGGGTAAATTTGTTGGGGGGAAAAAGAGTCCATTAAAGTAATGCCATATTAAAGTGACGGACACCTGCTCACATCCCCGGGCATGTATAGCACCATACCTACCACTATTTTGTTAGGATATTTACTATTTTATTTATTTTTATATTTTAAAAATATTTAAAAAAAATAAAAAGAAGTTTAAATTAATTTTTTTATATTTTTAGATTATATATTTTGATGTGATAATATCAAAAATAATTTTTAAACAATAAAAAAATACTTTTAAAAACAATATCACCTAATAATGCTGCTAAAACAACGGTTCCAGCCGATGGATCCAATTTACAATTACTTTTTGCTTAAGCATCAAAGGGCTGTGGATTCACGGCAGTCCCTTTCCAATTACTTCGTGGAGAAGTGTGGATTCGCAAGCAAGTCTTAGAGAAACTTTCGGTTAGATTTGAAAAGGAAAATAGGAATTGAATTGATCCGGTGGTGTACTGTTCCAAGCAATGCCTGTCAAGGATCAATTTTATGCCACCCAGTTTAAGGACGTGTTAGTTTTTTTAAAATTAAAAATTATATATTTTTAATTAAAATTTTTTTTTAGAATATTTAGTGAGACTTAATTTGAAGGTAGTGTTTCATTGCTATTCTAAAACTTAAATGATAGAAACAATAGAAACAAAAATGTGTTGGTTTAATAAACAAAAAAAAATATATATAAATAAATTTGTTTATGTGATAATTTCGGAGTGATTTTATATACTTTTAAAAGAAAAGGTACAAAGAAAACATGTCTTCAAGATAATATTTTTTGTTTTTTATTCCTAAAATATCATAGTAAAAAATTCTCAATTTCAAAATTGTCCAACTAAGACATATAAAGATAAAAATAGTTATTATCATAGTTTTAAAACCTAACTCGAAAGTCGATCCAGGGCAAATCCTATAAATGAATCGGGTTAACATGAGTTGATTCGAGTCAATGTAAGGGCAATAAATGATTTAAAAGAGCCTTATGTTTTCAAATCGTTTTGATGTGATAATATCAAAAATAATTTTAAAAAAATAAAAATAAAAATATTATTTTAATATATTTATAAGCGAAAAGCATTTTGAACCGCAACTGCTACTACAATTCTAATTACACCCTTAAATTCAAGAAATAAAAATACTTATTCTTGAGTTTTAAGTAGGTCAATACTCAGAAATCTATATATCTTTATTTTAAGATATAAAAAGTTTTAACTTTTTAAATAATTTTATTTAAGATAATTTTTATTTATAAAAATCTTAAGTACCAAACCAAAAAGTTAACTCATAGTCACTTAAGTAATTGAAAATTGTTAACATCTGTGAAAAATGAAAAATGCATTTTCTTAACATGTAGAATTTCGACATGAAGGTATGTGGTGCGGATACCAAAAAACCTGCCGATGGATGCAACAGCGCCCCTACTCTGTGCATGAACTACTGCATTCATCCTTTCAAGGATCGCAACTTGGCCGACACACCAGGAAAAAGGGTAGGAGTAGTGGGTCCTAGAGGTCTTGGACATGTAGCTGTGAGGTTTGGCAAGGCATTTGGTCGCCACGTAACTGTCATCAGTACTTATGCCAAAGAAAAAGAGGCCACAGACCGCCCGGTAGCTGATGATTTTATAGTCAGCACTTATGCCCCAAAACTGCAGGTTTGTTACGTGTGTGTGTGTGTGTGTGTGTTGGTGACAGGCAGCCAGGAGAAGTCTAGATTTTATTGTGGATACAGTGTCAGCTCAGCTTTCTCGGGGGGCAATGCTAGAATTACTCAAAGTAGCAGTCCTGGGGACATCAGACAAGCCGATTGAGCCGCCAGCTTTTCCTCTGATATTAGGTAAATTAATTGATGTGCAATCTCTTCTCTAATTTTTCGAAGCTTAAATGATACATATATGATCAAATATGAAAGGGTAAACAAGGGTCTTGCTCCTTTGCTTTCCTCCTCGTGCAATTTTCGCAGGCAAGAGATCTGCAACTGGTAGCATGACAAGGGCTCAGAGGATTGAGAGATTTGGTCACCCACCTTAAAAGAAATAGAATGTGATTCGGGAGGATGAAAATTTTTATTGGCAACTACCACACCCAATAGCCTACCAGAAATCAAATTCCAAGTTTCAAGAGATAATTAAGCTTCCAACTAACAAATGGAGTGGGGTGTTAGCTCGTAGAGAGCCATACGATTGGCTTTAAGCGAGGAAAAATCCAACCTGTCTTGGAATTGCATTGCGAGCCTAGAATCCCACCATTGATGAATGATTATCCATTACAAACTAATCAAATCCTTGGCCAGCAATCCCCAGCCACATCAGTGACCAGACAGAATCCATAGTCCTGTTAGCAGCATATAAACTAGTCCGTTTGTTCTTCTATTCGAAGCATGTGCTTCCTTAACTCTCACATAAATTTTAGTCTTTTACATTATAGTTCAGTGAGAAAACAAGAACAATTGCAGAATAAAAGAAGAGCTTAATCTTAAAAATTTACACTTGGAAGGATCTTTAGGATGTGATGATCGAAGAAGGAGAAGAATCTCAGCAAGTAAGAGACCATGTCGAACCACCATCAGCACCACTTTTTCCACCCTGAAGAGCTCGGTTCTATGGTCCTTTTATAGAGCTATTACTGCAAACCTCATTTGCATCCCTTCTCTTCCTCTGTCACTATTTCCACCGTAATTGGCTGCAATAAGGAAGCTGACCCCTGTAATGGTGTTGGCCTTTTAATTAGGCATTGCATGGTCTTTTGGTGGCATGATATCTATCCTCGTTCAGGTCCAAACACTGCATATATTCTCTTCCCTTTATTTATTTAAGCTATAATTAAATTTCTAAAGCGAGTTTCTTGGTATATCACAGGGGATCATGTTAATCCAGCTGTGACATTCTGTCTGTTCCTAGCAAAGAAAGGTATCATTGATACGAGCAGGTGGATTATATGGTGGCTCAATGCCTGGGAGCAACAGGTGGAGTGGGTTTGGTCAAGGCATATATGGAAGACTTCTATAAAGCAGAAAGAGGTGGTGCTAATCTGGTGGCTCCAACACACTAAGGAACTGCTTTAGGCATTTATTGGGACTTTCGTATTAGTCTACACAGTATTTTCTGCTACTGATCCTAAGCGTAGTGCACGTTTTTCTCACGTTCCTGTAAGTATTATTAGCTTATAATTGCCAAAAAAATATATTTTACTGATCAATATTCTTGATATATACACTTGTGTTTTGGTGGACAATTGTATTATGCTGTTCGGGTTTTGTCACCTTTGCCAATTGGGTTTGCAGGATTTATGGTGCATTTAGCCACCATCCCCACAACAGGAACTGGAATCAACCCAGCTCGAAGCTTTGAGGCTGCTAGCTGTTATATATAACAATGAAAAAGCCTGGAATGATCAGGCTTGTACTTTAAATTTGGCTAAATTTGTCTTGTCCCCTCATAACTTAAATTTGCTTTAGGAAGTGCGAATAGATTGTTTTGGCCATTTGTAGGAGCAGTAGCTGCAGCACTGCATCATCAAGCTTTGCGATCGTTCACCACGAACCCCAAGAGGACGCGCTAAAGCCTTCTGTGAATGTCTATTTCGCTCACCTTATTGGCCTTGCTGCTGTACACAAAAACAAAATCTCCATTGGATCAACACTTGCTGTGGGGTACAGAAAGTGTTGGTCTCAATCGATAATTGTTTGAGTCTCCATACCACAATCAAATACGACCCAACAATTATTTCCAGATCGCTAATTCTCAGTATCATGACCTACAATGGTTAGAGCATGAATAATCAATGGGAGGTTTCCAAACTCTGGATAAACCCCCATTTCATGCATATGAATCACCCTTGCTGGGAAGAAATTGCATAATTACTTGGAAACAAACAAGCTACGTTGCCAACTTTTAATGTCACATATTAAAGCTAGCTCAAATCTTAATTCTGTCAGGTTGCAAGATGCCTTGGAGTGAAAGCAAGAATGTCTTGGGGCTCTAAGGCAAATTGCGGCTCAAAAAGCAACCAGATCGTGTGCTACCATTCAGTTTCGGCAGGTAAATTTGGAGGCTTTAATATCAAAGATAAAGTTCGCAAACGTCATTTTGCCCACTAAACGTGAATAATGTGGAGAGAACAAGAAGCTGCCCAAATTACTTTGGCACAAGTGTGATGATGTGTAACCATGTTAGGGATCGACTTGTAGCTAGTTCACCAAATGAGCGTGCCGCCTGCTCATCAAGCTTGTCCTCTTCTTTTCCTTCCCGAAGAATGAAGGAAGAACAACTGGGGGATTGCAGAGAAGTTATGAACTCCCAAATTTAGAGAAAAAGTATGATTAGCAACTAATCCACAACAATTAATTAGTCTCTATTTGAGGGTGTTAGAAATTTAGTATAAGACAAACAAAACATTTACCGATGTTCTAAAAAAAGAAGGAGATCATGTTCGTTAACTTCAGAGCCCGTGGAATTAGTCGAGCTGCGCGCAAGCTGGTCCGGACATCCACGTTAAACTAAAAAAAAAAAAAAAAAGAGATAAATAAAACCGTTTATTTGATAATTAAATTATTCTTAATTTAAAAAAAACTAAAATATTAATTCAAAACAAACATATATGGAGGTATTATTAATAATAATCACCCGTAGAAATTATAATAAGAATTATTAAAACACAAAAACATACTATATTTTATTTTTTACTATCACTTTTAGCTATCTTGAATCATATTAGACATTCTTTATTATACAAAGATTATTGGTATCGATCAATTTCAATAATCTATTTTTCAGAAAGAGTATTAATTAAGAAATTACTGAATTTATTATGCTAATCATTATGATAATTATACTCTAAAATAGTTGACACATTTTACAATATTTCATAATGTTATCAACTTTAAAATACTCCAATTAATGTCTCAAGTACAATCTTTCTCACTCTATAAATCAAGTATTATTAATATTTTTAAAACAATCATTAATTAATAAACAAACATTACTACATGATATATATAATATTTGTTTTTTTTTTTCGCTATCTCAACTTACATGACAGTATTAATTAATCTATCAGGGGGCTTAAATAATATTTTTATGAAATGGGAATCTTTGTCGAGTCCCTTTGCATCTTAAATAATATATTTGCAAAAAGTTTCTTCGAGGAAACACACTACGCACTGTATAAATGCTTTTACTCCTGAGAACTAAAGTCATGTAATTGGTTGGTTTGGGTATGGGTTGTAATTATTTTTTAAAGTATTTTTTATTAAAAAATATATTAGAATAATATTTTTTATTTTTTAAAATTTATTTTTAACATTAATATATTAATCAATCAAAAAACTATATATAAAATATAATTTTACATACCTTTATTTTAATGATACCAAAAAACCGGTGACCATTACTTAAAGATACCGCGGAGGCCAAAATAAGTATAAAAAATCATGCTGGATCTTTGATCATATGCTTATTGGATGGTACAAATATATATGCACAGAATCAAGATTCTCCACAGTAAAGATGATCAAGTTTTTTGTTCGAGAGATTATATATATATAACCTTGATAAATTAATAGTTAATAAATTAATAATATTAATTAAATAATATTTTGTTCGATCCTAACTTAAATTTAAAGTTTAGATAATATCTTTATTAATTAATAAATTTTTATGTTTAAAAGATATTAATTTATATAAAAATTTAATTGTATATCAAAAGATTTTTCAAATACTTTGGACGGTAGCTGGAAATTACAAATTTAAATCCCAAGCAATTAAGCAAACGAAAGAAAGTGAAAGGAAAAGTAAAAGGGAATTGCTATAAATTGGTAGACGAATATTTTAAGACAAATAACATTATCTTGTAAAGAATAAATTAATAATTATTAAATCCAATTTAACTGACTTGAAAACTTACTATCTGAATAAATAAAGTTTTAAGTTGAAAATGAAAAATACATTGACTCTTTAACTATCTGAATAATTAACCTAATAAAACTCGACCAAATTAATATATCAACACTTAAGAGTTTTTTTAATAAAAAATAAAATAAAAAATACATTTTAATAATAAAAAAAATAATTGACATATTGGTTTAGTAACTCAAGCCAATCCAAATCTAACAACTATATGTTGGTAACGAAACAATGAAGGAAGAATAAAAACAAAATAAAAGCAATAAAGTACGGGCATTGCCTTGTATACTGGGATATAAAGGTTTTTCTCTTACTCAATTAAACCTTATATACGTCTATCCTTTCTAGTTGGTTACTAGTTTAGATTATAGTTTTTTATATAAATGCTAGAAAAAAAATTAAAATTTTAATTAAAAAAAAAACTCGAATTATATTAAATTATTATTTACAGCAATACATACCAAATCCCTTATCTTAATTACTCTAACACCCTGAAAATTTCGAGTAAAAATAAAAATATAGAACAGTATAACGTTCATATTCAAAACAGCGTTTATTTGATAATTTGTAGGCGGCAATCACCAGAGCACGTAGCATCCTCAAGTTAATTGATAGATATCCGGTTGATATTACGATAAATCGCACATGATTTTCATTTAAAATTAAGACTGAGTCATAATTTGTTCCACGAAAAAGGGAAACGATAATAATGATTATACACAATTTATTCCATGTTAATTAATTATCATAATTCATACAACGTATGAGAAATTTCGAAGACAACCTATATTGCCAACACTGTTTCTGCTTACAGAAGCCTTGTCCCAAGGCATTACACGTAAGATATACATAACGTGTGAGGGATGTTATCGTGTGAGGCGTTGCCATTTACAGCCATCTGGACTTTCTTTATCCCTCGTATCTCTTTGTTTCAAACTCAAATTGCTGCCTATATATGTGCAACTACATGCTTTAATCTATGTCAAGAAACCGAAAAGAGAAGAGAGTTGATCAACATGACAAAGCTTTTGTGGGCTAAGTTAAAATCTACCTTTTCAAGGGCAGGTGTGTTTCAACATCATCTTGTCCTTCTCAAACATGAGTTCTTGTCAAAATCCCATGTATATTTTGGAAAAATCTTTAAATTATGCTAGTGTTTTTTTAGGAGGTGTTCATAAGCTTTCTAGTTTTGATTTAGTTAATTTTTTTATGGTGCTATCAAGAACTTGAGTTCTTATTTCTTTTCTTCTTTTTTTGAGTGATTGATGTTTTTTTTCTGGTTTAGGAGGATCTCCCAAGGAACGAGCTAGCAGCTTAAGCAACAAGTTGAACGTTAATGAAGAATACAAGGAAGCTTTCAGGACGAAGTCTTATGTGGAAATGTGGAGCAAGGTTCAGGACCAGCTAAGAAAAACACGCGTTGATGGAGTTGACAAAGTCACCTCACCGTCCTCATCTCTTCCTTTCTATCCCCATCTCTCTGATTATTTGTTTGAACCACAGCAGCAAGCGACCCTGGGAGAGATGATAGAAAGCTTGAGGTTTCATCACTTTCTGATTGATTACTTTGAAGCCAGATCAGAAGCATGTCATATTTGCGGTTTGCTTCTTCAATGCATCCAGCAAACACGTGCTAATTATAAGAAAATTAGAAGGGTAATCAAGTTAAGCAAAAGGGTGCAAGATTCTGCAGATTATTCAGATAAGATTTGCATCGCAATGTTTAGAGAGCTTGCTGCGTATGCATTGCTTGAAAATCCATTATCGATGTTTTCTACCACTGTAAAATTCAATGATTTTCATGATAACAACTTGGTGTTGCTCCACGGATTGAATTCAGAACAGAGAAAGATTATGAGGAAAGCAAAGTTCAGAAGGATATGCATGAAGGTTGCAGGAGGATGTCTTGTCATATCACATACTGCACTTCTAATTGCCTTGCTTGTAATTGCAATCCATGGCATAGTTGGCATTGTGGCTGCACCAGGAATAATGGGTTGCTCGTTGTATGTATTCAGAAAGCAAATCAAGTTGGTTCATCGGGGGCTTGAGACAAGCTTGCTTGAAAAAAGACTTGGTGCACAACTAGATCTTGCAGCCAAAGGAACTTACATATTGATCAAAGATTTTGATACCATGAGTAGACTCGTGAGGAGGTTATTCGATGAGGTAGAACGCCGTAAAGCTCTTGCTGATATGTGTGTAAGGAATAAAAAACCTGAACTGTTGAAAGAGGTCGTGAAAGAATTTCACACTCACGACTTGTGCTATCTGGAGCAGCTAGAAGAACTCGAGCAACACATCTACCTGTGTTTTCATACCATAAATAGATCCAGAAGGCTTGTTATGGACGAGATAATGGCTGCACCCGAGAATAGTAGAGCTGATGATCATCAACAAAAGATCTTACAAGGATGATGAAAATATTTGGAGAGATAGTGGTAGGAGGTGATCTTTGGTGTTACAATACAGGCTCCAGATAGAAATTGCTTCTCCCTACGCTGAGCTTACCTAGATTACAAGGCACATCCAATTAACCCATGATTTATTTATCACTTCTAATGTTAACTTCAACCCTGTATATGTCCAGATTACCATTCATTAATTATAGTCTCCCTGCATATTACCCAACTTCCAGCAGTTTATATTGACAAGATATACTATTAATATACAGTCCCTCTACCCAGCATTGACTGTAATGTTTATGCATATATTTAGCTTTCTTCCCTGGTCAGAAATTTTTTGCATAGTAAGCATCCCATCTTTGTCAGGTTTTCCTGAAGTGAATATTTTGATATCATAAATTAAGAGTAATCATCAAAAAACTTGCAAGCACAGCTCTCTTGCAACACAACATGTTCTATGGCAAAAAAAAAAGCAGTTTTCTTGACATCCTAGGTCTGCCCCAATAGGTAGCATAACTCATCCACACGACATTGTGCCACTTGCATAACACAGACCTCAACATTCAGTATCACAAAGGGAATTTTAAGGTAAAAATTTAACTCACCTATTCTTACTCGTATTAGCACAAAAACCATAATCTGATACTGTTCTGTTTCTTGTTCTATTTGTCGAGAAACAAAAATGACAAGATAAGAACTAGATACAGTAAGGAGAAGTATTACAATTCACCTAATTGGTTAGGAAATTAACCTGGGGGTGAGGCCCATCAAAGAATTGGTGGCTGGAGGAATTCCAAATGAAGCTTGAATTCCTTGTTATTCTCGAAGTCTATAAAACTTTTCCAAGCATCCCAAATAGCTCAGCTATTTTCTCTCAGTTTCTTGTATTCTTCAAGGCCCAACAATGAAGCTTTGACCTTCAGCCAATCTGCTGGCTTGGGCATGATAATGGCAATGTACCCTTCCCTGTCTGCCAGCAACAGATGAAATCATCAATGTGGGTTGCCAAACCACTATTACATGCTAAAAACGGAACCATCAGATGAAAGAGAAGATATGAGATCTAATTAGTGACAAGAATTGATTCTCACCAATCAGCAAGTTAATTTCTCAAGGGGGTGATGATATGTTTCGGAATGGGAGATTTTAGAGGCTGATATGAAAATTACTGCCTAAAAGTATTGTCCTCGTTGATCACTAATTCAATAACGAGATCCTATGTAGTGTTTGTTTGGGAGTGAGTTTTCAATTGCATTTGGATGTGTTTCAAAAGTATGTTTGCCTTGAAAAATCATCAAATTGATGTTTTTTTTTAGTGTTTTCCAATGATTTTGATGTGTTGACATCAAAAATAAAAAACAAATCTGAAAAAAAAATATTTTGATGCATTTTCAAGAGAAAAACATTTTTAAAAAGCACCAAACACGCATAGACACTTGCATCTGACATTTGGTAAACATGGAAAAGAAATACTTACTGAAGAGTTCAGCAAATTTTGAATGTTTGATTAGTCTGTCATTCACTTCCAACAGAGAGCCTTTAACACAACATCTGTCAGAAGTCAATGACAAATTTCAACTCCAATATTAAAAAGAAGGAACGAAGGGAGGAGGGGGTGTGAAACTGAAAAACAGTTGTACCTGACAATATAAGAATCGCTCTGGGTGCAAACTTTACACGGAGCAGTGTCAGACTCAAAGTGTTGTGCATTCTGCAAAAGATGCTCTCTATTGTTAGTAAAAGTTGGCTAAATGAGAACATAAGAAAACAAATCAACTCCTGATCCTAAATGCATCATTACAAAACAGAAATCTGACTAATCTGTAGAAATCCTTGCCCTCCGAAGCAGTCAAAGTTACCTCTCAATGCAATCAGCTCAGATTTCATAGTCCAGTTATGTTAAACTGGCCAATTGTGCTTCCGATGATATGAAAGCCACAAAACCAATGTGCACAAAAAGAAACAATGCCACTAAAAGAAGTGGAATCCAACTGATTTTTCAAACTGATCCTCTGATTGTTCCAGTATATGACTCAGATAAAGCCAAATTAGATGGTGAACTTCCACCCTTGATCACTAAGCAACTAAAATGTCCTGAAAGCCCTAACATACAAAGCTTGATGCTTGCAACCATGTTAGTAATGTAAATTCAATTATCCCCACCAACTCAAAAGCTAGCTTATAAGAAACCAACCAAGCTACTAATCATAGAACTTTTAATTGTCTAGCTATTGCCAATTTCTTCACACCACCTGCTCAATTCTAAGGAAAATTGCTTAATTGTTATACAATAAAAAAGGCTAAAACCAACAAAGAATGGGCTTTTTTTCGCTTTCCAGTGACCTTAATGCCACTACGATCAGACTTTCCAACATTGAAATCAACAGCCGTGATTCCTCCTGCGTCCGTAAAAGCCACATGGGTCGGAGCCAAACACACAACCTTTTTTTCATCACAAAAACAATACATAAACAATTAATCAAAACCCCACATATATTTTAACAAAAGAGTTAAAATAGTACCCAATGGCATGTCTATAAACGTACTGGTCGTGTCCTAGCTTCACAAAATCTGATCCAAAATTCAACAACTTAAGAACAGTATTTGCTTAAGCATCATCAATCAAGCAAAAAGAAAAAGAAAAAGAAAGCAGAAACCTGGAACGAAGTAGGAGACGAAATTGGTTTGAACAGAAGATGGAGGAGTGATAGAAAGATCACAAATGTCAGGTAAAAGCAGCTGATGCAACTCTTCTTCGTCTTCCGGTGTGTTTCCACCGTAAATTTTGAATTTTTTTATTTAAAATTAAAAAAAAATTATATTTTCATAGTTAATATAAAAAATTATTTTTAAAAAATAAAAAAAATTATTTTAATATATTTCTAAATAAATATACACATTAAACCATCTCGACTACTTATAATTCCAAACACACCCGTCCTTTTGTTCGTCAACTTGTTTTAGTTCTTGGTTTTAAATTGGGTTGCTAATATTTGAGAATTTTCCTAAAACTCCCTCATGTGTGGGCTGCTAATATTTGAGAATTTACCTCAAACTCTCTAATTGGCCCAGATGAAACCTAACCGTATTGCTCTGTGGGTTACCAGATCATTAGTTCGTGATGTAGCGATTTGAGTAATAAGGTATATGTACTTCATGACTAGATAAAAATTTATTTTAAAAAAATGATATGGATAGTTTAATAAATATATTTATAGACCAGTTGAACATTGAATATATGATAAGTGCAAAATAAATATAATTTTATTTTTTTTACATCATGCTTTTTAATATATATTGAGTTTATTTGAGCTTATTGGGAGTTATTTTATGAATTTAGTATATCTAAACGACTTTATAAATTAATCGTTAAAAGATAAGAAATTTTGTATTTTATGTTTCGAATCTTACTTACTGTAACATGTATTTCACCAAGTTAGAGTTTCAGAATGTGAACGTAGGCATAATTTAAATTGCAATACTCGTATCAAGTTTTTCAAGAAGGTATTATAAGTAGAAATCCGATTTTATTTGAACCCCCATTCAAACCTGTAAAATTAAGCCAGAATCCTATTGCAAGTAGGATTCTCTGCTTTCACACTAAATATTTAATCGAGCATATCTTAAGCTTCAAATATCAAAATTAGGAGAATTAAAAGCCTAAATTCATCTACACAATCAGGGATATAACGTTTATGAGAGTTTGAGGTTAGAAAAAATTATTTTCAAGATGAAAATCCTGATGCAAGCTAGGTGATGGGTTTTATCTCATGATTTGGTGGGAAACTAACAATTTAGGAGTCTTATCTTAAGAAGAAATCCGATAAGATCGCATGAATTTTCTCTACAACATGTAACCTCATAATATTTAGCCTTAATAACTTATCATGAAGGTTGCCTATTAAAAAAAAAAAGAGGTGAAAAACATAAAGGAGTAGGACTTTCTTGGTCAATAGGAATTTAGGGAACATATTATCTTTGCTGTTGGAATTTTAAGAGATAATGAGCAACTAATTCTCAATTTCGGTTCAAAGGGAATAGACATCATCTCCACTATCAAATTATGAGAAGTAACGTTGACATTGTAATTCTTTAATATTCAAATACTTATTTATCCTTATTTCAGAATTATGTCATTGATTTCTGATCATGCTTATTGAATTGTTTTGAGATAGTATATATATTTTCTAGTTTCTTTCAATTCGTAATTATTATTAGAGACTAGAATAAAAAGCAAATGAATTAATTTAATTGGTGCAACTATCACTTTAATTTATTAGGGAGGAATAAGCTAAGTTAAATTGCTAAAGTTTTTTAACGGTTGCTTATAATAAATTTTACAGATTTTGCTCCTAAGGCTATTGCCTAGTGAATGAAAATTGCTTTTCAATATTAAATTCGTTTAATGATAAGAAATTGATTGGAAAGTTTTGTCTAATTAATTTACTCATAATCTCCTCAATTCCCTTTAACTTTAAGAGATGTTGAATTTATTTGCTTGAATTGAAATAATATTTGTTTTACTTCGATGATCAACAAGTTTATAGGAATGAATGTCTAGACCCTTGAATTAAATTATTGACATATCGATTTATCATTTTTATTTTCATAATTGTGTTTCTTTAATTTTTTATTCAAATCACCCATGTCCTTTTTTATTCTGATATCTTGTAGGAAGATTAAACAAAATTTCTCTTGGGTTCAACCTAGTCTTCACGATCAAACCATGAAATTATTTTATTTGTGATAGTAAAGTTATAATTATATTTTGGAAGTTCTGACAACCAACCAATAGGTTTAGGCTTAAAAGGAGATCTGATCACACCAAATAAGAATAATGGCTCAAAAATATCATAATTTTGATCTAACTATTAAATCGCGCTTAAATCTTTATAGTCGTTTTTGAAAGTTATTTTTTTAAATATCAAAAATCTCGTCTAAGGATTTTAGTTTTGACAATTTTTATGACTTTTCTTGTTACTTGTGAATTTCCTGCTTATCTTGAATTTTCCTTTCCTTTATGATTTTAGATTTTGGATTTTTTATTTTGTGGTTGAGGTGGGGTTTATGTCATGTTTAAAACTTTGTAAATCTTCACTTCATTATTATTTTTTAAAAAAAAAAAAAAAACTTGTGAATTTAAATTTCATATTCACAGTCTTTTTTGCTTATAAAAAAATTGTGTTCTTTATTTATTATTATCTTTGATTTCCGCCGTATCAGTTTGGGAGTAACATTGGTGCAATGCTTTTCAATTTGTCTTAGTTTCAAGCATACCAAGCACACGTTCAAAAAAGTGTGATCAAACTATTGGTGAATCGACGTAACTATATCATAGATACATGTTATTATAGGAATTGGAAAGAAAAAAATGTTCTATGAAAATAGTAATTACACTAGCTCTGACAGATTTCTTTGAAAAATCATTTAAAGTATAACTTGAGTTAGGTTTTAAATTGAATTAAAAAAATATTAATTTGATAAGAGTTGACTCAATCAAGTGTTTATTAACTTTGATAAATTTAACTAAACCTAATCCAAATTTAATTGCATCATCTTCAAAAAAAAAAAAATTCAAGAAATAACGGATTTTATCGACTTAAATAACTGATAGGTTAATTCAATAACTCGGGTTTTTTTTAAATCAATCGTGTGTTGATAAATATAATTTTACAAGCTTAAGTTAACCAAAACAAAAATATTATTTATATTATTAAGCTGCAAATTGATTGCGCTTCATATTAAGTTGCAATAACTATATACTAAATACAAAAATACAACTCCTCTGCAAATCCGTGATCACTAAAGCACAACAGCTCAGTAGCAGCTAGCCTTGAGTCCATGGGTTCCTTTTCTTCACCCTCCCTCTTCAAATCATAATCCAGAGCCAGAACCTTATTGTCCCAGCCATCATCAGAAAAATAATTGTGGCGGGCTGCTCTAGTAAAATTATAAGCACGCCTCGGCCAATTGAGACCCTGAACTCTAAGGCTGCTGATAATTAATTTAGAACTGTACTGAACTAGAGAAAGTCTGGCCAAATCCCCAATTTGCTGGAGCAATGTCCGTGAAGAATCGGGTCTGTCCATCAGTATTTGTGATTTTAAAGGACAAAGACTGGCCATTGAGATAAGCATTAGATTGCCAGTTAGCTCCCCAATTTCTTGACATTGCCATCCAGCCTGTTTTTGAGCCTTTAATGGACACAGATTGAATGGATCCAGCTCCAGCCACATTGCTAATTAAGACAAGCTCGAAGTAGTTTCTTCCATTAATGGTGAATCTGACTCCTCCATGCTTCTTGCAAGGAACCCTGCATCATTATCCCATATGATACAATATTAGATTACGAAAAAAGAAAGAACTTGTGACAGAATGGTCAGTGCATGTGATTAGTACTATACCTTTGAAACAAAACAGGCACGATTCCTCCTCTATAAATACCAATCTTTTCCCAAGCAGGCTGAGCCATATCAAAGTGCTGGAGAGGAGGGTTGCACCAGCCTCCATTGTTGTTTGGAAGAGCATAATTAGGGGGGCAGAAATTTGTTGCAGTAATGGTCACAGACTTGCCTTTAATACACCATCTGGGGTCTGTTTGAAAATCACACATAATTCTGTAACATTCCCCACATGAAGCTCCATCATTGAATAAAGCAGTGCTTAAAGCAGCGGTCCTGGTCCCATAACCAGTAGAATACAAGTTTCCATATCCACAAGCCCCTCCTGTAGCCCAGATTTTAAAGAAATGAAACGCTATTAGCTGTGATGTTTCCAAAAAATGAAGACAAGAAAAGATGCAAGGAGTGTAGTTACATTACATACCCATAGTTCCTGAGGCGTCACTGCCTCCATAAAATGTAGCATGACCTTTCCTCCACCCAGATGGAGCAAACGCATTAACATTGATAGCCAAATAAGAGCAGAACTGAAGCAAGATTGCAAATGTCAAAAGAAATTTCCCCATCTCTTGAAAATATGAATATTACTGAAACAATGACAAGAGAATAGAGAGTGAGGATTGGTGGTAGGCTGGTAGCTAGTGTATTTATATTTATTGGCATTTCCAAGTCGAAGAACTGCCTCTATAAATAAGGGACCAGAGGCAGACTTCCTTCATGCAACAACCTCACATGTGACCTCTGAAAGACTGCAGAATTCTGAACCTCATTCAATTATTCCCACGTTCTCGTACTCTCTCATTGCATGTCCACATGCACTCACCCAGCAGAAGAGCCGTGAAGCATTCGAAAACACTAGCCAAATTGTTGTTTTATGGGTTTCTTTTAATAGGTAAGTTGTTGGTATTTGAAGACATAGAATCACATCTTCAGTGGTTTTATGTGACAACATATTTATTTTTGTAAGATCGTATCATATTGCCTCACATGGCGATGCTCTGGCCCGTACGATACAATGACATGTATCATGTGTCTTGTGCACATGGAAGGTGATGGGTTGTTAAATGTATCTCCTGTTAAGATATGTTGATACAAGATTTAGGGTTCTGCAAAACCATCTTGGTTTTGTTTTTTACTGTTTATTGGATTTTATTGATAAAAAGTAATGCACCCATGTCCATGGAGGGCCTAGAAATTATACTATTATTTCGCTTGGCTTAGGTTATTGTAAGCAGGAAGGGCCTATTGTGAAGAAACTCGAGAGCAGCTGCAGAGAGTTTTTTGATCCCTTTACCCTTATTGAATAATGTTGACCTTGACAGATTCTCCTCGGAATGTTTTCTAAAAAATCCGAGGAGAATGATTTTTCACCAAATGATTTAAATAAAAATAATAAATAATATTCTCTACAGTCAATATTTTCCTTGAGGTTTGACCAACATCAATAAAATTAAAATCAAATTGGGTTTGATTGGATTGAAAGTTAACTCATCAGGTTATTTAAATTTAACAAGGTCAACTCTACCTAATTTTCTTGAAACCTATTTCGTACTAGGTCTTGAGTTGATCCCCAAGTTTAACAACACGGCATATGCCCATCTGCCATTCCATTGAACTTGCCTATGCCATGTTTACACAGTCAAAGCAAAACCATGATTTGACAGTCTAATCCACGAGCTTGATTGGCAATGAGTAGGTTGGTGGGAATGGGAGGGGGAAAAAACAAGGGAAAATAATTGGAATCATATACAAGTATGAACTGCACCAAGTTGAGCCAATCAACAAGCACATTTACAGGTAGTTGATCTGATATGATAATAAAAGTCAGAAACAAAACATAGACTTGCTAGGAGTTTCTTTGTTTTATGGCAAAAATGATTGGAATCACATCATCCACATGAGATTAGCTATTTGAACGGAGGAGATTCTTGTTTTCTGAATAAATATATTCATTTACGAGTATAATTTTTTTGTAGTCTCTTCGTTATTCGTTTCTGTCCTTAGTTCTAAATTCTTGATATGATGAAACACTTGGATAAGTATTAATATATTCCGAGATCTATTGTTTTAACAGGATCAAAAGTCACAGGTAGTTTTAGTTATTACAAGGTTGAAGCAGCATTCTAGCTTATGGAATTTCCACAAAACGAGAAATTTCGAAGATATGATTTTATCCCCCAATAAGATAAGGGATGTGGTCACTAAAAATCAGAGATATGACCAAAGTACCTTGGTCTTCCTGGACATATCTACCATCCTCGGTTCTTTAAGGTGGATTCATATGACAGGTCAGGCTTAGTTGTAGAGTATATATCCATACATTCGATTTGTCTTTCGAGGGGCAAATTGAGAGCTTGTGCCTTACTTCTTTCGAGGGGATTTCAAGTTCAAATCTAACCCTTGTAATAGAAGGTTTGCCTGGACTGGGCAGGAAACGACTCCACTCAGTTGTTTATGTTGCCAAAGCTTGGATAAGTAATGGAGCATATTAGTGTTCTCAGTGTGATACAAATATCCACCAATGCAGCTAATTCCAGTTATAAATGCAGCAAATTACATACAGTAAATAAGAATCTGGGATCGGCCCGCAACATTAACGTGAATAAAGTCACGTTAAGAGATGTTGATCATATTAGCTGAGGCTATAGTCTGTTTGCCATATCCAATCAAAGTAACATACTGATTCCATCATGGAAATGCAGGTTCTGTTCTTATGATACTGAAACAAATTTATCTGCTTAATAAAGAGAGTATAAAAACTGGGGCAACAAAGGGCAGAAACTGAGAAAAATGAAGCATGGTTCTAAAGATACTTACCATTTTCCTCTGCTAATAGGGCAAGTTGTGCTCCATAAGTATTTGACTTGCTGGTTTCCATAGAAAGTGGGGCCCGGGCAGCCTCATTGTGCAAGTTAAGACAGAAAGCAATCCTAGAGCTGAAGGCAGCCTGTGGCTCGGCTGTAGAGTAAATGTCTCCGGTCTCCTTCAATGTTAACCACCCATTTGCATGATCGATTTTAGCTTCATTTGCTCCATCGCTAATGGCCTTAGCTACTATGTTTTCAACATCTTCAACATGGTTTGTGGAATGCATCCTCAATTTATCAGCAACATCATCAAGTGAGATGCTGGAATAGCAGATGCTGATATTGCGCAGTCCTATCCTTATGAAACCATGTCGCAGTCAAACAATCACATTGTTTGTTCTGTCTGATAAGAAAATGCCAGCAAACTTTTCTGTGACATCACTAAACAGCTCCGGGTCACCTATTCGTACAGCCTGACAGTTTAATCAGATAGTCGTTATTGTTCAGATAAATGGATAGAAATGAGCATGCCCATTTCTATCCATTTATAGGGAAGTCATGTCAACTAAACCACTTAAAGGGAAGTCACTCACATTTGTAAGCTCGAAATATGGCCTCAAAGCCCCCTGCATTCCACTGAGTAAAGATTGTCCTCTCAGGTATTTCTCCCAACAGTAAACGAACGAGGACAGCCCACTTGTTACATTGAATTCGAAAGCTACGAGCTGCAACAGGAGCTATCTGAGCAGCTTACACAAATCTTTCTTTTGCATCAGAATATTCCAGTCTAATTGTCCGAATCTTTCCAAGACAAAACAAGTATCGGCAAAGCTACAAAGAGCAGGTTTTAACTCAGAAATTAATTGGATAAACAGATATATACAACATTTTTTTTTTTTTTTTATGAATAACGTTTCTTCTTGTTATTGAGTGCCACCAGCAAAAATACAAACAGATGCCTTTGACCTCAATTTCTCTGCCTGGTCATATAGGTTGTAATGCAGGTAATTACGAAGCAACATATTGATTAGTGTTTCCTGCATCATTGTCATTGTATCACATATGAGCTACTGAATTTCCAAACAATTCAGGTCGACTAGTAACAAACCTGTCCCAGCTCATCATGGTTCAAAATGGCAACTTTATGCAAGCCAAAGAGGGCACTGAAAATAAAATTACAGCACTAAAGTTAGAAAACAATCTGATCATATTTGAGAACAAAGCAAGCCCTGCAATTACCTGATTCTTCCATCTTACCAAGAATGCATCGGTTCAACACAAAATTACAGTTTCCAACCATGCCAATATCTTTCTCTTACAAGTTCAGAGATAGACAAATCAAGAAACATCAACATAAACGTTTTCTTACCGACGAATTTCAGCAAGATCACCCGAGACCTCATGGGTACATGAGTAATAGAAGTACAACCTAGTTGCTATAGCACCAATAGTTACAGGCTCTACTACGTTTATATCCATCAGTTGATTAAGGCCATCCATGGAACAAGTTTTAGCCTGAGAAGAATACAACACACACAGCACATTTACATTAAACTACTGGAACAGAGGCAATGGCCAGAGAAACATCATGCAAAGCTAATATAACCTCTTCATATCTTCTCTGTTCAACCAGAAATATCAGCACAAGAAAGTAACAGAATAACAAGATCTCTGGCAAAAATCCCCCCCCACAAATTGGATGAGAAGATGTTGCAGAATCATCTTCCTCGTCTTCCTACAACCAATATTAACAACAATAATTTAATAACCAAAAAACAAATTATCGATTTTATCCTGACCCCAGATTAAGTATGAAAATTACATTATTTCAATGTCTATTAAGTTAAAAGCCAAACCCTAAGTAATTAAATAATTAAAAACAAAAATATTAGAGTCATTTTCCAGATTCTGAAAGTTTGCCTGATAAGCAAGGAATGCAGATAGTCGAGCTTTCGCAGCAGAAGTCTTCGAAAGAAGAAAATCCAGAACTTCTAGGATCAGCAGAAGTCTTCGAAAGAAGAAAATCCAGAACTTCTAGGATTAAATCATCTGTCAGCTTCTTCCTCAAGCCATGCACATGTCGAACAGCTCAGAGCCTAGACACACACACGAAAAAAAAAAGAAGCAGAACAGAGCTTATAAAAACGTAATGTGCAACAAAATACATAAAAGAAGAAGCTTGTGATCAGATTAATTGATGTGATTTCGAGAGTTACCAACTGATAAAGTTGGAAAGGAATTATGCGACAAAAGAAGAAATGTCGGGGACATTGCTACGATTGTTAACTATCTCAGCTTCTTCAGGCATTGCTGCTAAAAAATTCAGTGTCGAAAATGATTTTTTTGTCAGGAAATGGTGAAATTAGGGTTCTGCTTTGATAAGAGAAATGGAGTAAGGTAGTGGCTGAAAATCTTAGCCAGCATAGTAGTGGAGCTGGGGAGAGGTAGCTCTGAAAGGGTTTGGAGCTCGTTTTAATTGATGTTTGGGGTTTGGCGACTGTTTCACGTTTCTTTTCATCCAAGTTTCTCTCTTCTTCTTCTTTTCTTTTTTTTTCGTTTTTCGTTTTGTTCTATTGTTATCTTAACGGGCCCATAAGCCCATTAGTGAATTGAATAATGGTATTTTCATACTAGCATATTTTTTAAAATAAAAAATTGAAGCTTGGATTGAGCTGTATCAACCTCCTAACCTATAATCCAGAACTTGAATTGGATCTCGATCCAGCTAGTCTAGTATGTGCAATGATAATAGCCAAAATATAATGAAAGAAAAGGTATAATAAATAAATATGAGAAACTTATGAGAAATGATTATTGTAATTTTACTTATGATTTTAAATTGTAAGAATGCTAGAAGAGAAGATTATAATTCAGTCCCTTTTTTATGATTTGATTTTGAATTTATATAAAATGTAAAGAATTTGATTATTATTATGAGTTAATTCTTTTCATTTTGAAAATCATAAATTAATCCCTTGAGCAAAATTTATTTTTTGAATTTATAAATTATTATTTTTAATTGAGTTTTTTATTTTGCAAGTGGTGGGTGAGCGGTGATTTTGATTTGAAGTGAAGGGTATCTTAGAGAGAGAGAAACAATTAAATTGTCATGAAAAAACAACAGAGGGATAAGTTTACAGCAATTATTAAAATACAGGGGCTGGAAATTGGTTATCTTAAACTAAAGGGATTAACTAAATATTTCACCAATCGCATATTTTATGGCAGTGCCTTTAACCTCAATTTCTCTGCCTGGTCATAAAAGAAGTGTTTCCTGCTTCATTTTCAAAAGTATCACAAAATGAGCTATTGAAGAGGCTTCTGAGATGTGACTAACAGTATAATTCACTAGTGCTATGGAGGGAAAATGACCCGTTGCCCTGTTAAATCTAAAAAGCACAGCCATCTTTTAAAAGTCGTCGATGCACGTCCCATGTAAACCGCAGCCATGGAGCGAGCATTTGAGCATCTATTTATAAAGCATGCAGCAATCCATCGAGTAAGAGAGATGGAAAAAATTAAAGAACACTGCTAGGTAGAAATTAAGAAGATTACAACTGATCAAGCACCCCAAACTACAGCCACCACAAAAAAATAATAGCCCCAAGAGGCGCAGTGGTTTCAAACTAAAAGGATTAATCTATGGTGGTTACACATGAACGTCCTAAAGTTAAAACTACTACTACTACAACTTGGGTACAATAAAAAAACCAAAATGAAAAGGGATAAAAAGATGATAAAGAAGGCAACAAACACTAACATCTGCACTCGATTCTAAACAAAGCCAAAAATGAGCATCTTACGCGGCTGCAGGGATCGGCCCATTAGATCTAAATCCTCGGCCCCTCCCACGATTCCCCCTCCCACGGCCACGACCTGCAATCAATACGCAACAAGTTAGTGCACCATGAAAGACAAAAAGGCATTTTGAATTGGTGCTGGCACAAATCCATGGTGAGACTCCTGAAAAAACCCCGTCACAAAACACATCAGCACCAACCTCATGCAAGCAGATCTAAAAGATGGGTGAAGTTGAAATGCAAAACAATAAATTACATATAACCTGGAGTTGACTTCATTACATGGACGATTTGATAGTCTAAGAAATGTATTCTTATGTGCAATGTTTTTTATTGCACATTTACATTAATAGCTGTTTATCCAATCCAAACCTTTTATTGCCCTTGTGTTTCAAGAACGTGCACTGTTTTTCAAGGAACCTTTCTGCTCAAAGTAGAGTTGGAAAGTTCATGGTTGTCACAGTAAACAATGAGATGTCAAGAGTAAGCAAATGTATGCAGACTCAACTAGAGGACATCCAGGTGAAGAACCTAAAAAAAGCATCAAACTAGGATTCTTTTTTGTGATAAAATATGAACTCAGACGGATAGCCATATTGATCATGAACAGCAAGAAAAAAATGTCGAGGAAAAATACCACGGCCTTGTGGAGGAGCGTCATAATTATAACCGCCATCTTGTTGTGTATCACCATGAGGTGCATTAAATCCTCCCCTTCCACGGCCACGGAATCCACGCCCTCTGCCTCGACCCCTGCCCCTGGGAAAGCCCCGGTTGCGATCCCAACCCCCATCCTCATGCTCAGCAAACACAAATCCATTCCCTGCACAAAAGAATGGCTTGTCATGCCATGCAATATTGGAATCAACAGCCACAGTATAAGAACCTTGTATCTCACCAACTCATGTATCGAAACTTAAAAAGTCCTTACTATTTTTACTAAAAAGCATCTCATAACAGCCTAACATGGCCAAATCATCACCGTCAAGCATCACAGTACATTAAATAAGTACACAGAAACAAAAGGCAGGCAAATACAGCAAAAAGTGAACGAACATTTAGCACATAACCACTTGCTGATTTCTGGCAATAAATATATACAACCAAATATATCCAATGAAATTGTGCAAATAGCAAAGGCATGGAGGCAAAACCCGTCAAGACATACCTCTACTCCTTGCCCTTCCTCTACCACCCCGTCCCCTACCACGGCCGCTAGGTGAACCATCTGCAACACAAAAATAACTCTAAGCAGATGCAAACAGGATCAACTGAATAAATTATAACAATAATGAACATTTCTTACCTCCTTCATACTCAAAATCTGTGAATGCCTTCACCTGCTCGGCAAGTAATGGGAGCTGATACCTGAAGAGAGCAGAAATTTGTAAGCCATTAGAAATATCTTTTCTTACAAGTATGCTCACTTGCTATAACAAAAGGTTCAAGTGATTATAACCAATTGCTATCACATAGTTACAAGAAATCAAAATGCTTAAATCACAAATCTAATAATTGAGAAACAACAGACGCGCACAAACTCACCCAACAGAAGATGTATTCAGTTCCTTTATGGAAAGGGTTATTGTGATCATTGAAACATGCCTTGTGGTTTCCAATCTTCAATAACAAAAACAAAAATTCATGGTCAGAGCTACGGTAATGGAAACCAAGAAAATTAAAACATCAGATATTCTGAATTTCCTTCAGACTCTACTTACGGAAGGAGGCCTTCCTCAAGAGGTTCCCATGTATCTGTTATGTCCGTGGATCCAATCAACGTGATTTGATGGAGACCAACAATTCTTCTCTGCATCACAACAAGAAACAGAGCATTACCACCCACAATCAAACACAACTGACTAGAGTAACAGACCGATCCATTAATAGTTCCGCAGTTACTGGAAAGACCTTAATTAACTCCACGATGGTCACGGTCTTGTTGATGGCTCTTCCCATCGCCTTGAATACAATTTCATTTGAGCCCTTTTCCTATAATTAAACACAAACATTAGCAAAAACAACAAAAAATGAGTAAATAAAGATAAGCACAACGCTTTTATTGAATAAAATGACCTAGCAATCCACCTGGCTAGCAACCCTAGCCGCACATGACCTTATTAATTAACAGGCACGAAAAAACATCACAACAAAAATAACACATATATATTCTTGGAATAAGAGAATTATAAAGCTACCAGAAACTTCAAGAAATTCAAATTTTTGCCCAGAATTAAAATTAAAGCTACCATAAACTTACAGAAATTCAAATTTTATCCAAAACACAACAGTTCAGATCCAAATAGCGTTCAATACAAAGCCAAAAAAAGGAGGTAAGAAATTGAAACTGAAACAAAAAACAGAGCGAGAGAAGAGAAGAGAAGTACTTGAAGCAGACTCATGGCATAAGAGATATAGCTACGCATCCTTCCTTGACTAGTAATTCGAATCTCGTTCTCGTCAATTGGTGTATCTGCTCTCGGCTTCTCCACTCTCTGGTACCGATCCATCTTTCTTCACCGCCGCCAAAACGAAAAAATCAAGTTCAAAATTATAAAAACAAGATAATTAGGTTTTTGAAGGAAAAATGGCAGTTAGGGTTGTTGAGGTGGATCTGAGAGTTACCTTGAAAGGAAAATAGAGATAAGTTTGCTCGGACAAGGAGGAGCCCTCTTCTACGGCTTCGTTTCTTCTTTTGCGCCCTAAACCGCTAGCTGGGGCTTATCGTGCTTTATACACAAACACTCTTTCTAAACTGCCCTAACCAACTCTCTTTTATTTCCGGTTTGAACCGGTTTTTAAACCCGACTCGTCACTGTAAGGCTTTTGATTGATTTTGTAGACTGCCACGTTTTAAATGCATTTGGGTGCATTTGTTTTGCAACTGTTTTTATATTTGCGGTGTAAAAAACATAATAAGGTGTTTAGTAACCGTAAAAAATATGTTTTATATTGTGAGATTCATTAAAAAATTGAGTTTGAAATGTAGTTTTTGTAAAGTAGTTTTTACATGTTTTTTTAACCATGTTTCGTAAAACACTGTTTATTTTTGCGTTTCAAAAGCGTTTTTGAAAAAATTTAATAATTTTTTTATTTTTTTCTTTACTTCAAATTAATATTTTTTAGAATTTTAGATCATTTTGATGCGCTGATATCAAAAATATTTTTTAAAAAATAAAAATATATTATTTTAATGCATTTCCAAGTAAAAAGCACTTTGAAAAGCAACCACAACCACACACCTACCAAACATTTTATATATATTTTTTGCTACAAATAAATCTCAACCATAATTTTTACCAAACACGTATTTAAATCCAACTAGCCATACTTTTTTTAAATTTATTTTTTTAAAACCACTACTACAAAAACTACCTCAAAAATAAACATATTCTTATCGCGATATTATTATTGTTATGAGAAAAGGTTTTGTATTTAATATACTACCTCGATATTAATCAAATCCAAAATCTTTTTATTTTATCAATTATATCCTCCATCAATCATAAACCTCAGAATCGATATTAAAGGATAGTTTTTTTTTTTTTTTTTTTTATAGATGAACAGAAAAATATTAAAGTTTTAAGTGAGTTTTAAATGATTGTCTTCTATATCATTTTAGGATTTTGGACAATGTTAAGAGTGCTAAATTTATTTACCAGGTTTTGCTTACTAATTAACACGGTATACATTATGGGTAAAAAGTTTCAAATTAAAATGTGAATCTTATCATTAGGGGTGTTTGTTTTGTGGTCTACCTTGCATTTCATCAAAAAAAAAAACATTAAATTTAGATTTTTTTTATGATTTTGATGTGGTAGTATGAAAAATAAAATAAATATTATTTTGATGATTTTTTAATTAAAAAAATATTATGCACCACATTACCAAACACATATTTAATAAGATAATTATAATTTTAAAATTAAATGATAGATATTGATCGTTTAATAAAAAATTAAGTATCTCTAACATGTCATCCTATGAGTTATTTTAACATCTTAGACGAGAGTATTCAAAAAAAAAAGGAAGGATAAAAAGGTGATGTTGTCCAGTGTTAATCACCCTTTGAGAAAAATTAATGAAAACAAAAGATTTGACTTTTGAGACTTGTTTGATAATAATAAGTTTAAGTTTATTATCTATTGGATATTTTGCTTTGAGTTTTTACTTCATCCTTGGCAGACAAGACAGTGACTGCAAAAAAGGAAAAAAGACACCCGGTTGTTCGATACTGTGAAACAACTTGAGTCCCAAGATGTCTCTGAAAACCTTTATCACGTCATGTCGCAAGAAGCAGCCATTCTAATCCACTTTACACTATGTTTGTTTTCTGAAATGTAATGTTTTTTTAAAAAAAATTATTAATTTTTTTTATATTTATTTGTTATTAGAAAAGTTAGTCAACGAAAAATATTTTTCGGTCAACAGAAAATACTTTTCAGTTAAAGAAAAATTTAGCTTGATTTTCAAGAGAGTGTTTTCCTTTTTAGCTGTGTTTGTTTTCCGAAAAGTGGTTTCTGAGAAATCACTTTCCAAACTTTCATGTGTTTGTTTGCCAGCCATTAGGAAAGTTGGTCAACGGAAAACACTTTCCAGTCAAAGAAAAATTTAGCTTGATTTTCAGGAAAGTGTTTTCCTGAAAAATTTGGGCGGAAAAACACTTTTCCGGAAGTTGTGAAAAATTTAGAAATGTCATTATTTGCTAATTATATCAAATTTGATCCTTAAACTTTTGATTGCTATATATATTTTGTTTTGAATATTTATTTTTCAATTTCATCTCTTAAAATTTAATTTTTATATTAACTTTAGTCCTTATTTTTATAATTGCATTTTGTTTTTTCCTTATCATTTTTTTATTGAAATTTTTTATCTATCAAATTTGATCCTCATTCTTTTGATTGTTACTTATTTTATTTGAAATAATTCATGAAATGTTGATTATTATTATTTTAATTTATTCATCTTTCATTTTTTTTTAATTTTTTAGATTTGATCTCTATTATTTTGATTATTATTTATTTTATTTTAGATAATTTATGAAATTATATTTTTTTCAATTTCATTCTCATTCAACTATTTAACTTGTAAGTTTGTTCCTTGTTATTTTAATAAACTTGAGAAAAATAAAATATTAATAAGTTATTTTTCAGCTCATTTTCCATGACATAACCAAACACTGAAAACTGTTTTTCAACTTATTTTTCATTACACTACCAGACATAAGAAAGTAATTCACTTTTCAGAATGAAACTACTTTCCAGCAAACAAACAGGACCTTGGATTAATCATAAACAGAGTATTATCATAATTAATCACATACCAGTTTCGGGATTTTTTTAAGAAAAAAAAACACAAACTCGAAGTTTTGATTTTTTTAATTTAATTATTTATTTTTTCAATACATGAATATCTTTATACCAATTTGTTTATTAATCAAGAATAAATTTGATTCAACCCTGAGGGACGTCTCTTAATTGGTTAGGTTCTGAATTTGTTTTCTAAAAATCATTAATTTGAGTCCCACAAACATCGGGATCACTAGAGACTTACATGGTTATTAATTTTAGGACTCGTGGGATTAGTTGAGGTGCCCGTAAATTGGCCTAGACATCCACGTTAATCTAAAAAATAAATAAATTTTATTCTTGGGAAATTGTAGTAGTACATATCTTATCTTATACTAATTTAATACATCCGTGAAAATAAATTTTATTTTATCATTAGATTCAAACTCATAAAGTTAATCTAGGAACCAACCTAATATATGGTAATAAATATAATCAAGTGATTAACGAGAGATAGAGAATTAATTTTATGTGGTGGTCTTAACATAGTTGATTAAAGTGTGTCAAAACTGGAAGGCTAGGGGTTATATAATGTTTTTTAAAAGTAATTTTTAATTCAAAATATATTTAGATAATATTTTTTATAATTTATTTTTTATATAATGTTTTTAAATTTTTCAAATACAAAATAATTTACAAATATTTTAAAAACAACAACTACCAGCTGTCAAAACTGGCGGTGACAACTGAAACTTTTATATTATTAGAAAAGGAAAAAAGCTTGGGAAGGACAACATGACAGAAGCAACACTGTAGGAGATGCGCGCAAATAACTCCACAGCGAGGGAAGATCTGTGTGTTTGACTTCATCAGCAAAGTGCTATTCCCTTTTTATTCCCTCTACCGATGCTATTGCTTTTGGTCTTGGACTTTGTCAGCTCTGGACATCCCTGGCCTGCGGGTCTCCGTAATGGGCTGCAAACCCAGTTAACACACAAATCCAAATTTTTTATTGTTTCGACGAAGATTTTAACCTCGTGGCCCCGTGGTGCTCTTACTGGTTCCGGTAGATCATTAGGCCAATCCTGTTAATCTTTGTTGGGTTTTTTTTTTTTTTCTTGGGAGGGTTAGACATACTTGTTCGATCGGCTTAAAAATATTAATTCATTAAATTAGTGGTATTGTATCGATTAATTTTTACATTAAAATGACATTATTATTTTTTATTGAATCAGTTTAGTCAAATTTTATAAAGTTACTCAGGTTAACTAAATTCTGTCAAATAATAAAATTTTAAATTTCGAGTTTTTCAGGTTTAACCATATTTAATAATTATGAATTTAGACATCCAAACATGTCTAATTTAAAAATGCTTTAGAACATAAAAACAAAACATAATCTTATTATGAATAAAAAAAACAGTTTTTTTCTAACTTGAACCGGTTTTTAACCCGGCTCGTCACTTTAAAGCTTCTGGTTGATTTCATAAACGGCCAGGTTTCAAGTGTATTTTTTATTACCCAAACAATATTATTGTTATTATGGGGAAAAAGTTTTGTATTAAATATATTACCGCTTTATTAATTAAATCCAAAATCTTTTTATTTTATCAATTATATCTTTTATATATATAAAAAGTGTATTTTGTTTTTGGCTAAATTATCAAGAATATCAAAGTTTCAAGTGAGTTTTAAATGACAAAATATATCTTATGTCATGCCTTTGATTGTTACACGTAAGTGGTGAGAAGAAAATTGAAGTATATTTTAACATATAAAACTTTATTTTTTTCAATTTAGGTAATTATAATTTTAAAATTAAATAATAGATATCCATCGCTCAAAAAATCTCTAACATATCATCATACAAGTTATATATTGGATTTATTGTTTTTTAGTCTTTACTTCCTCCTTAGCAAACAAGGCATTGACTGGAAGAAAAGGGAAAAGGAAGCAACTTGAGTCCTAAGATGTTCGTGAATGTCTCTATCATGTCATGTCGCAAGAAGTAGCCAATTCCAATCCACTCTAGATTAATCATAAACAGAGTATTATCATATAATTAAGCACAGACCAATTTCAGATTATTTTTTTTTTAAAAAAAACATCAATTCATTGATATTTGATATTTTAATTATTTAATTTTTTAACACAAGAATATCTTCATACCAAATTATTTATTAATCAAAATTAAATTTCATTCTCCAGTGATTTTAAAATTACATATCTTATCCTACACTGATTTATATATATCCATGAAAATAAAATTCATTTTAATACTAGACTCACACTTATAAAGTTAATACAAGAACCGGCCTAATATATGGTAATTAACAAGAAAGACTGTATTTTATGCGGTGGTCTCAACACAACAGGGTCACAGAGTTAAAGATTAAGTGTGATTAGCATAATATTTTTTATTTAAAAATATATCAAAATATTTTTTTAAATTTTTTTTACATTTAAATATCAAAATCATAAAAAAAACACTAAAAAAAATTAATTTAATATATTTTTTCATATCAAATATACTTTCAAAATACATCTAAATACAATTTTGACAACAAAAACAGACAATAACAAGTGCAACTTTTATATTTAAAGAAAAGGAGGAAAAAGGGAAGGTCCGTGTGCTCGACTTGTCAGCAAAGTGTTATTCTTATTCCCACTACTAATGCTACTGCTTTTGGTCTTTGACCTTGTCAGCTTTGGACATCCCTAGTTTGCGGAAACGCCCACGGATCTCCGTAACGGGCTTCAAACCCAGTGCACGTGCACAAGTTCAAATGTTTTTATGTCCCGACCGGATATTTTTACTTGATCACGATGGCCCAACTGAACTGATTCGAATAATTGAATATTTTTTATAGTTAATTTACTCCAGTCAATAAATAATAAATAAGATGTGAATATTACTGATCCAAAACTTGTCCTAACACATATGTATTTGTCTTACAGATATATATGGACTCCTTTATTTTATGTTTAATAATAATAAAAAATACTTAAATAATAAGTATTCAAATAAATTCAATGAATAAAATATGAATATCTAAAAAATAATAAATAATTTATTAATACAGTAGAAACTTATCTTTGAATACCCTTGTCATTCTCCTTGATCGGCCAAAGTGTTATTTGAGAGAGAGAGAGGTGGGCTTAGACACATGACAATTTTTGAATTAAGAATATCCTCAACCATAAAACCAGAACATAATTTGAATTGATCCATGGTGGCTTCTGGGTGACGTTGGAAAGAAAAACCAGAAAATATGATCCTTCCCACAACAGCAGTCAGTCATTGAAGCAAACGATGTTTGCTCACGTTCAAATGTGACTTACCATGTGATTCTTGGCAGAGGACTGGTTGTATCTGGGCGGAATCCATATAAATTTTATGAGAAAGAAAATCTCAAATGCATTTCCCACCTTTATATATATAACTAAAGGAGCTTACTTTTTTGCTCTTCTATATACAAAGTTTTTGCCTTGATTGCGAGATGGAATGATATTTTTCATGGGATTCGAAGGTTATTTGCAAACAGAGTTACATAGACGAGTCAAAGGATATTTTAGTATTTTTCTCATGGTTTTTTTTTCCATTTACACTCTATTTAGATTATGGGAAAATTAATATTTTCATAAATAAATAAATAAAAATGTTGGTGGCTTGTGCCTTGAATGTTGCTCGTGCCCTTTTGATGATGTATGTGGCATTGTTTGGCGATCAAAATTTTCAAATTACTGTGTCGTCCGAAGTGTACACTAGAGGTGGAGCTTATTAGGCGACACATATTGCTCAAATCACAATAATTTGGCAACAATAGACTTTTTTTCTCCTCCGATCCTCTCCTTATTTTCTATCTCAACTTCTTGAAATTAGTACCAGGTCAACAAAAAAATCAGGGTTCCTCCCATTTATTTTGTCTTTTAACCATGATTTTTTTTTATTATTGGTCTTTTTTTGTTTTTTATTCCTTTTTAAATTGTTTTTTTTAATTTTATCAATTTTCATTTGATTTTATTTTGTTTTTATATCAAATTTAATACTTCTTCTCTTAACCACAATTTCTGATTTCAAAAATTAGCCCGATTTAACTTTGATTTTTTTTTTAATTTTATCATTTGATATTAGATTATTGGGTCTTGAGACTTCTATTTTTTTTCATTTCCTTCCTCTAAGTTTATTCTGAGTCGCATGTTAGTTAAGTTAACACGGGTTGCTTTGTAGTTTTTTCAATATTTTTTTTTCATCATTTGATATTAGGCTATTGAATCTTGAGATTTCTTATTTTTTATGATGTTCTTTTATATAAGGTTATCTCGAGTTATTGAGTCTTGAGATTATTTTTTTTTCAACGCATGACTTGATTTTTTCAATGTTTTTTTTATTTATTTAGCCTTGATTATTTTTTCTAGGTTAATTTTTTAAAAATAATTTTCTTATCTCAATCTCATATCACGATTGGTAGGTTATTAGAGTGAATCTTGGTTGAATCGAGTTTTTATCTTTCATGTTTTTTTTTAATTATTTTTTTCTAGTTTTAGCCTTTAAAATTAGTTTTGTTGGTCATTGATTTTTTTTTATTTTTACTTTTTTTTTAGTGTTACCATGGTCCTAGATAGTAAGTTTAAATTATCTCGGATTCACTCATGCTATCTTCATTTGATTTTTTTTTTATTTTCAAGTGATCATGAGTTTAGATATCCTGGGTCTAATATAAAACTAATTAATCATCTTTGACAATAAAAAAGTTAGTCTCAGTGGAATAGATGGAAAAACCTGGCCTTTAATGAATATAGAACCACATACACTACTATATATTTCAATGAATCGAATGAATTCTCCTCGTACAAATTTGAGCGCGAAAACCCTGCCCTAAAAGGCGATCATCCTTCACATGTATTCTCACTCGAATTCAGGACAAACCAGTCCTTGTTTTGGCAACCGAGTTGAGGACAAACAAACCACTATATTATATTCTTTTTACCGTTCTTAAGTCTACCACCACTAGCTATAGTCGTAAAAAACGAGCCTCTTAGAATGTGTTTGGTAGTATGGTTGCAGGTAATTTTTAAATAATTTTTTATATTAAAATATATGTCAATGATCTTTTTTTAATTTTTAAAAATCATTTTTAACATTACTACATCAAAACGATACAAAATATACAAATCATATTAAATTTTAACAAAAAAAAAATCAAAATTTTTAAAAACATCAGTTAAACCATGTATCCAAACAAATCTACGACCGGCCTTCTTAGCCAGGGGCGGGGCCTTCAAGGGACTGCAGAGCCTGCCGCCCTTGCTAGTTTTTTTGTCTTAATATATATAATCTTTAATTATTGTTTCAGGACAAAAACAATTATATTTTTCTATTTTATCTTGAAACATTAACCAAAGGAAACCTCAAGTCTTATAGCCCCTCCAAAATTATCCAAATAATTGATTGGCTAATTAATTATCTTTGGTAGAAATTAGGTGGTAATCCTATACAAGGAAGTACAGTAAAAGCCAAATAATTTTTTCCCTTTAAAATATATAAAAGAACTATATATTTCTTTTATATAGTTCTTTATTTTCCAATCCATGAATCCTTTTCACTCTAATTTTCATTTACGCAAGAAATCTAGAAATTTTCAAAGGAAAGCATTAGAGAAAGTATATTCTTGTAATGAAAAATCAATTGAGCTTTTTATTTATTAGTTTTCGAAGAAGCCATAGAGTTTGAAAGTGTTTTTTATATATATATATAAAAAAAAACTCTCTTTAAATCAAAGCATTTAGTCGTGTTTGCCTTATTTATTTGACACAAGTATATCAAAAACAAAAATTTTATCTCTCTATTATATCATAAATTCAGCCCTTAGAAAGTTGTATATTAGCCATTGGCACGTTGAGGCTGAATGGGATAGTCTATGAAAACAATTATCTTCTTCTCAAAGGAAGCTTAAATCTAATCCGGTCTTGCATGCTTCCTCTACAATTAGCCATAAGGTTGGATTCAGGGGGAGCCCTCTACCCCCATGGCCCCCCTCTCGTTGACGAACTCAGACCCTCTGACTTACTTAGCTGCCTGAGGGCTTAGGTACCATCGATCAGCTACTAAAAGGAGAGAACAAAAAATTGTCTGCTTAACAAGGATCTACAAATGTGTTTGGAAGATGCTCTTGCTTTGTTAGAGACAGCCAAGCAAAAATATAAAACCTTTATTGCAATACCATTAACAGTTACAGGCAGACAGGCACAGAGATACAGGAACTCAACACTATATAGCACTGTGTTGATTCTTTCTTCTACACAGACAAACATGTAACGAAGTGCCTGAGGTCTTTCAAGCCATGCCCTTCATATGAAATGGGGAACATTGATGCTCTGACTACTCTTTGCACCAACCAATGGATCAATAATGCTTCTCCAACCATTGTAATCCAAAGGAGAACCAGCATCAGGCAAAACAAATCCATTGACGAAAAAAAAGGGAGTGCCAAATACCCCTCTTGAAGTACTATACTGCATGACAGAAAGTGTTGAGTAAGAACAGTGTTCACAGAGAAGAAAGTGAGAAATTGTAACGTGCAGAGAATTGCAATCTATGAGCAAGGTGTTATTTTACGGAAATTACAATCCGAAAACAAACTGCAGGATACAGAAAACATTGGTTCTGGCACACTTAAACATTCTATACTATAAACTTCGCGTCAAGCCAAAATCGAAAGATGCCATCTTACCTTGAAAGAAACCCTTGTTTTCAGATCAGTTTGTCTATCATTAAAACCAGATTCGAAAGCAGAAGAATAAGAATTCCCAACTGCTACAGTTGCAAACTTCACGATTTCTTCCACAATAGAAGTTTTTGACAAATTGCTTGTTTTGGCATTATAGAACTTCTCCTGAATTTAAAACACCCAACAAGTTAGTCTGCATCAAACTCAAATATCTAAAAACCAATTCCGCCCATTTACACTATCTATGTTTAAAAGGAAGTGCGTTTTCAAAGGGTTGGAAAAAAAAAACAAGGGCAATCAAAAGAAGCAGTCACCATTACTCCATTAGCAGAGAAAATTCTAACCTGATGCTTGAAGAATTCCTCCAACAAAGGGAATGTAAACGAACTATTGAGAGTATTAGCGATATGCAAAGCACGACAAGAAACAAATGCATTGTCATGGTAGCTGAAATGGAAAGACAAACATATCAATTCAAGAGAAAATTATGATCGGCCCACAATAACAAAATAAACAGAAAGCATCACTCCCAGGATCATTACAACTATAAACAAACGCTAACTAATCCATAAAATCTCAACAAGAGTCAACATATTATGCTTAATCAAGGTTAAAAGATCAGTAATGAATGAAGTTTCTTAATTGACCAATTGTAATAACACTAATCAACACAATACAGAATTGGTCTCCAATTATTTATTTTACCAGTTTCAGAAAAAATAAAGCTATGCTGTACACAATTTCTGTTTCCCATTTTTGTGATAAAGAAAAGGGAGAAGATTACTCACGGTAAGGGGAGGAGGTGAACGACGAGCCAAACACGAGAGCCGTAGTGTTTAAGGGCTTCTTTGAGAGGTGGCCAGGAGTCTCTGGAATCAGGGCAGACAGGGTCAAAGAATGCTTCGACCAGGATGGAGTTCAAATCACCTTGGCGATTCTCGTACACGAACCCATCGTACCTCGCAGGTGGCAAATTCTGGGATTCTACGGTCAATATAGACAGGTTAACGACAGCTAGTAGTATGAAGGAGAGGAGCTGAGTTAGAGTAAAACGATGTTGTCTCTGCATCTTTTCTGGTCTTTTTCTGTTTCGTCTGGTCTTTCGAAGGGTTGGTGCTTCAAGAATAGGAAAGATGCACTCACTGTGTCGTCGTCATTCGTCCACTGCACGCTCTGTCATTCACTTTGTTGTTCTTTGGGCTTTACTTAGATTTGGGAAACTCTTCCTAGACTTGTTCGTTGATCTGCTTCTGCTTCTAGGCCCAGTTATGTTATGTACCAGTCTAGGCCCATCACAGGTTGAAAAAATTCCTATATGTAAGATTGAGCCCATTAAAAATTGAAAATTCAGCTTCATTTTTTTTTAACAGCATTGTCAAACAGAGCAAATTTATTCTGTTATCATTCATTCTCCTCTCGTTTGGAAATGCAAACACTGCGTGAAAGTACGGGAATCCACTTTACTTCAACAGATTTGGCTACCGTAGCGTACTAAAAAAATCCAATTAGTTAGGTTAGAAGTAAGGTTTATATATTGAATAATTAATTAATTTTTTATTTTTAGTAATTTGAATTTTTTTTAATTAAGGTGGTTTATAATTGGTAGTAGATACTGCATAAGATTTTTTTTAAAAAATTTAAAAACTCTTATATGCTTAAGTAAATATCTTTTTAGATATAAAAAAATAATAATATTTTAGAAAAATAAACTATATAAAAAATATATACTCAAAATATTGAGAATGAATAGATTGTAAACCCCTTATCTAGATAGTTCAAAGGGTATTTATAATCCTTAAACTTGTCGTTTTGTTGAAGTAAAGAGACTATAGAGTCATTAATAAAAAATAAAAATATCTTATACCTTTTATATATATATATATATATATATATATATATATATATATGTGTGTGTGCGCGCGCGCGCGCGCGCACGCACTTCCAGGACGAAAATGCATGGCTATGATGGTTTGACATAGTGAGTCAACCCATGATAAATTCAGGGCTTGATCACGGTCAAGTTTCATAATAAATAGAGGTAGTTGGTCAAGTGTGATTCCATAAAAAACCAAGTTAATTTGCGACTCATTTATCCTGGTTTAAAATCCATTGATTTCTTTAAAATGATATCCTTTTTTTCTCTCAAGAAAATAGATTAACTCGCTTGATTTATGACAGGACTTATGACCTAAGCTTTGATTTGGAGTTGAGTTTAATAATTATTACAAAACACAAATTAATGCAATGTTTAATATTATAGTAGTGATTGTTTTTTCAGAGTGTTTTTTATCTGAAAATGCTACAAAATATTTTTTTTAATTCAACATATCAAAATAATTTAAATACATTGCTGAGCCCAAGTATATTAGGTTCATCAGTAATGAAAGAAATGTGCAATCCCATGGCAGAAAAGCATGGTTATGAAAATTGAAACATGTTAGACTTGGTGAGTCAACTCATGACCTGATAAATTCAGGTCTTGATCATGGTCAGGTTTCATAATAAATAAAGGTAGTTGATCAAGTGTGATTTAGTAAAAAACCAGGTTATTTTGCAACTCAGTTATCCAGGTTAAAATTTCATTGATTTTTTTAAAAAAATATTTTTTTTTTCTTAAGAAATTTATCCGCTTGATCCATGACAAGACTTGTAATCTCAGCCTTTAGCTGAAGTTAAGTTTAATAACTATTACAAGAGATAGATAATGCAGTGTTTGATATCGTAACAGTAGTTGTTTTTTATAGATAAAAAATATTATAATTTTTTTATTTTTTATTTCAATATATAAAAACGTTTAAATCACACTTAAAAAATAATTGAAAAAAAAAAACAAGAACATTGTGTGGCCGCGTAAACAAAATGCTGTAGTTAAAGTTCACTCCAGAATCCATGAACACTGATAGTTGATAATTGATATAGCTCAGTCAAGTGGCCATCACTATTCACTGATCCATGACTCAACTACCAAGGATGATCGGAATTTGGCTCGACTGATGTGAAGTGAAGGTTATCGGAAAATACCCCTCGATTGACTCAACTACTATTCACTGATCCAATGTTTTATCCTTCGACTGTGCTTCATTAATCACGCAATAAAGTGCTTTTTGAATGAATAACGAATGTATTTATTCACATTCTTCTGAATGAGAATCACCTTAATTAATATCAAGAATTGTATCTCAAGCAATTCTACATAATTCCTATCTATTTCCGATCTGGCATGTCTGGCAGGAGACTAGCCTGGAAATTACTGCCACTCTTTTTATTATTATGGCTGTCCATTACAATGACGGGATCGATCATGGCATCTCCAAGTGATAGCTATTAAACAACTCCTCTTAGAGTAAAGTTTCTGGTAATGAATGAAATAGGTTACCCTTAATATTTTTAATAATAAAATGACATTATTTAAACAAAAAAAACAACAAGTTTTTGATCAATTTGCATATCAACTCAGATTTTTAATAATAATATCGTATTAGATTAACTCTATTTTTTGTTTTTTTATGAACCTATACCTATTCAAGTTAAGAATTGACTGTCAAATTGACGTGGATTCTAAATCTTAATTGATTCTCATTTAATTATAAATTTCTTTCTTAAATCTACCTCAAGATCTATTCATACACATCATCATCAATTATTGTTAAAATGTTTATTTTTTAGTTAACGTGGGTGTCTGGTTTAATTTGCACGTATCTTAACTAATACTACGAGCCTTGAAGTTAACGACCATATAAATCTGCAGTAGTCATTATATTAGCAACCATATGGCTCGAACTTGATATCACAAAAAAAACAATTTTTTTAATTTCAAGTTTTTGTTACTGAAACATCTAATAAAAGATTGTGTTAAAGTGTTTTTATTATCATGGCTGTTAGCTATCCTAATTAATTTTGCCCCCACCTCCTCCAAAATTACTGTTTACTCCCTTTTAAACATCATCGGTTTATTTGATATTTAAATACATTATCATAAAATCCCATGGGGCCAAAGGAGCAGTAAGTACACTCAAGAATCGTGAACCATCCAATCGACCACATCGCCAATATATATATATATATATATATATAGGCCATCACTCAGCGACAAGTGGATCCCATATGGTCTCTCCTCTTTATGGAGCTAACTATACAGAGACCATCAGCACACAGAAAAAAAGAAAGAAGAGCCGTAGCATCGGTTACTCTCTCTCACAGACACAGCTGTGCCGTTTCAAGATATTTGCTTGGCAACCACGAAACGCGTCATCGATCTACAACACAGCAAAACCAGAAGCACACTTACCATATCTTTCTACGTTCCCAAGCCGTGACCCCTTCACATTCTCTACACAATTTCTTCCTTCAAATTCCACGTCATCTTCCACAAACCTTCCTCCTAACCCCAAACCTCGCCACCTTCTCATATTTATATTCCATTTTATTTCCTCTGCTTTTGCTGCAGCCCCTATAATGCGCCATGGTGTGCACAACACACCCTTCACACCGCCTCCTATTCACTCTCCCACTCCATCACCAACCTCCTTGAACTTCAACCCCACAATCACCAACACCGCCTCTGCCGTCACCTCCGGCCACAACATGCTTGTCTCTGTGTTTTTGGCACTTTTCCTACCATGCGCAGGCATGAGCGCTGTGTTTATTGTCTATATCTGTCTCTTGTGGTATACTGCTAATAATCAGCCAGAGATTCGTTTGCCTGTAAAGACTGTGACAGAGAAGGGATTGTCTTCTTCGGAGTTAGAGAAGTTGCCTAAGGTTACCGGGAAAGAGCTTGTTTTGGGGACTGAATGTGCTGTTTGTCTTGATGACATTGAAAGTGAACAAGTGGCTAGGATGGTTCCTGGCTGCAATCATGGGTTTCATTTGGAATGTGCTGATACTTGGCTTACTAAGCGTCCTGTTTGTCCTGTTTGTAGGGCCAAGCTTGATGCTCAGCTCTTCAGTACCCCTCCTCCTCCAGCTCAAGAGAACAATACCTGTTAAGAGTTTTAGAGATGAATTTGAAGTTGATCATGTTTTGAGTTTCTTGATTAGGATTGTAAATGATGCAGTGTCTGCAGGGCTTGTCAAATTTCAGGGTTTTTTAGGATACGAAGGATTCTTGTTCTTCATTATTTATATATGGCTCTTTTTTATTTATGATCATGGATTAATTCTTTGTGATCCCTTGTTTCATTTTGTAAGTAGCTAGGAGTGGAATCACTTAGGAAAATGAAATTATACATGCAAATCATCATACCATGGTAAATTATAAAATACTTATTTTTCTAATAACTATTTTCTCTCTAATCAACAAAATGAATAAAAAAACAAATTGAATTCAGTAAAACAATATCTTTTTAAAATATATGAATTTAATTTGCTATAATTAAGTTTAATTATATCATAGAATTGGCTTGGAATAACCTATTAAATAGCTCAATCAATGGACATTTGACGGAATTATGGTCCAGTTGTTTCCAACCGTGAATGAATATCTATCCCGTTGGCAAATGGGTTCAAGTTTTGACAAGAAAAACAAGCAATGCAACCAAAAAGGTTTCAGTTTCCCTTTGTCTTGTCGACAAGTGGGGTTCAAACTATCAAGTTCAGCTTTTCCTCTTGTCTTGAGCCATGTCATATGGCTGTGCAGTGTCTAAATGCCAAAAGAATCCTTGTACAGTTTTTCGAAATTTCAATCAGGACCCAAATGTCACTGAGTAATGTCTAATAGCATGCATGCATGGAGGTTACTGGTGGCAGACAGGCGGTGCCTTGATTGTCGAAAAGGATACTTCTGAAACTACCAGTTTTAGATGCCATCGGTTTCCGGCTGTGTGTTTCCATATGTTCGTGTATATTTATGCCTGGGAATCTGCGATATTCATCATTCATTAGTTGCAGAGGCTCACCTGAATAAAGGCCATTATTCCCTGATTTTACCATTTACCTGGCCAGAGCCATCTGCCCATAAAAGACAATCGATCCTACGCCACCCGCTCTTAAAATTGGTTAATGGGCAACGAATTCCATGTGAAAAGCCTTCAACAGAAGTCACAGAAGTGTTGTGTCCGTGTTAAATGGATTCTTAATTGCAATTTTGCACTTGTCTGGTATGGAAAACTGGGTGCCAAAGGCAGCTGATTGCTTCTGTTTTTGTCTTGACAAGACATCATTCCACTTAAGATTGACTGTTGTTTTCTAAATTTGATATTTTCATTACATATACATCTCGGTATTAATTGAATGCTCATCTGTTAATGTGGTTGCGACAGCATTTCGTAGACAAAAAGGAAAAGAAAAGATATTTTTACTATGGTGCATCACGTTGTCGAACGGTGTATGTAAAGCTTGGACCACTGCTGCCAAACCTTCCTTTAAAGGGCAGTGCGCGCATGGAAAAAGATATGGCCAGCTATGTCAGTTGGTTCTGCGTTCACTTTCAGGCAATTCATCTGAGTCTCTGACAGAACCACTTTCTATAACAGGGGTTTTCCACATATACTGTTCCATCAAATTATGGTTAATTTTTGTTATCAGCACTTTTTTTAAAAAAAAAATATTGACCGAATAACACAAATAAAAAAAAAAAGTGAAATAGCACAATTTATAATTATCTAAGATACTTATAGCTTAGAATTACGACATCTAATAAAAAATATTAAATAAAAAAAAAGTGTAGTGAAGAGTAGAGAATAAATAAAGAAAGAGAGAGATGATAAAAATATCAAAACTCCTTATAACAACATCAATATTATATAAAATATCTCAACAATACTTTAAAATCATAAAAAAAATCACCAACGTTAACTCGATTGGGACACACTTATCGTTAAAAACAAGTGAGCCATTTTTTTTATAGACGGCAAGTGTAATCCACTCAAGTCACTGTTAGTAAAATTCCTGATGGTACTAGAGTTGTTATATTGAAATTTTGGTGTGTCTTCAATGCTTTTTTTTTTTTTTTATCTTTTTTCTCTTGCCAATGTAATATTTTTTATTAGATATTGTTATTCTGAATAGTTATGAAATATAAATATCATGTTTTCTAAAAACTGTCTCACTTTTTGTTTTTCAATTGTAAAAACTGTCTCACTATAAATTGAGGGAATTCATGAAACTTGTAGGATTCCACAGCTTGCAATCTCCAAATTAGGAAAGCGTGTAAATAGACGGTGAATAAGACTCGGGGGCCTGTGATAGTCTTGGAGCTTCCACGAGTGTCACATCAATTGCTATGCACAAAAGAGTGCTCGGCACAAGCAGAGGCCCCTAATCACATGGTGGCATGGTGCTACGTCCAGAGAGGAGTTAATAGGGTGGGCGAACAACCATAACAGAGCTGACCTAAATTAAGATTTTCAAATTACTCGTGACTTGAAAACGTTTTGTTTCGAATTTCAAATTAAAGCAATAGAGGAAATTGTATTTGGTGTGTACTTCCAAACTTAATTCAATTAATGCAGTTATTAACTAAAAGCATCATTTAAAAATCAGCAGGTCACTCGAATAAATTTATTTCTTAATATTTTATAAAAATCAGATCGATTCATGATCGATATATCCATTAAGTTAATCCGGGTTTTATAATAGTGTTCGCAATCAACAAATATGCCTCGTATAATATGATTACAGAATTTACTCATTTAAAAATATCAATAATTAACAAAATTAATAATAAAAGTTTATAAAAGAGGAGGGGGAGGCCTGGCTTGACATAGAAGGGGGAGAAGAAATAATACCTACCTGGACATAAAATCGTGTGCAGACAGGAGCCCAAGTTCATTAATGTTCCTAGCAAGTTATAACTACCTATGCGTACCAAATGGTTCGCGGGCCGTGGCACGGGAAAATCTGGACTCCACAACATTCCAATTCGGTCCTTGTAGATTCAATTTAACCCAATATTAAATTCAAAGTTTCCCAAAGTTTGACCATTTTTCATAAATAGCGAAGGGGAAAGGAAAACTAATTAATTTAAAAGAAACTAAGTTTTGTTGCATTTTTACTTCTCACTATCTCATGAATTACTGTCAATTAAAATAGTAATTTTTTAAAATTCTTAATTTAATCCTCAATTTTTTTGCACAATTGCATTTTTTTAATGAAGAGTTAAATTTGAAAGTCAAAGGACCAGGATGAAAATAATAAATAAAATAGATGGTAACTTTGAATTTTATACAAAAACTTTATTTTGATTCTCGTCTTTTATGGTTTATAGGTAATTGGTTTCTTTAGTTATTGAAAATTCAATTTTAGTGCCAACATTCATCTCCTTTATTTTTTTAGTTTTTTTTTGTAAGAGAAGAGAAAGAGGACGTTAAATTCAAATGTAGAGAGGAAAAGTGGCCGATGACAACAATTTTAGACATAAAAAAGGTTGAAATCGGTGTTAATGGATTCCATTTCACGAGGATAGTTTCGTTTAGGTGTTTTGTTTCCTTCTACTTACCCAAGGAGACATACCTGGCTGCATGAATGTTTTCTGATTCAATTTATTTCGGGTTTTTTAGTCATTTTTCTAGTTCATGAATAAATTTATCATGATATTTGGAGTTAAAAATTGATTGAAAATAGGTTTTAAAGCCAAAACAATTAAAGCCATGTTCTTCCACCAACCAAAGGTTGTTGGATTCTACATAAAGTTGAGAGGCGTCATTTGTTGTTGTTTTTTTTTTTTAATGTCCACACACGATAGGCCACTAGATCCACAAGCTTGGACTTTTTTAAGTGTTTTTTGTTTTGTTATTTTATATATGAGTTAAAAAAATTGATAACAATTTAGTTCATGAGTCAGATTGCAGGTTTAACAGGTTAATCCACAACATCAAAAATATTATTTTTTTAAATGGTTTTTTATGCCCCCCAATTTTTTAAAAAAATATTCAATTTTATTATATGTTATTGATTTTCTATTTTTTAATCAGCTCAAACCTAAAAGATTACAATATCGCTATTTGTTATGAATGAAACACACCCATCATAGTTATGGCTACAAATTTTTAGAGGGCAAAAGTAGAAAAAATTCTGAAAATAGCTAGAATAAAAATTTAAATTGTTCGACCAAGAGCCACACCCTTACTCTAGAGAACTATATAACTAACATTGGAAAATTTTAATCCATTAAAACTGAGTTTGGAATCATTTTTATCATTGTCATCGAGGATAGGGCAAGTATTTGGAGGAGGGAATATGGTAACCCATGACTCTAATATTAAACAAGGGAGGTGGTGCCGCCCGGACTCTCCCGGGCGACGGCAAAGGAAACATAGCTTAGCCATGACTATATAGGCAATCTGTTGGTCTACACTTAGACCTGGCTAAATTCATCTGCGGGCCATGTTGAATAAGTAAAAAGAGGCTTGGATAAAGCCTTTGGGCTGGATGTGAGGAATTTGTATGTTTAACATAAAAAAAACTATGAAACTTGATTTTCTTCTCCTTTTCAAACCAATTTTGACTTTCTTCCGGGCACTTGACTTCTATACAGTAATAGTAGATGTGAGAAAACTAATTAAACATGTTTTTTTGGGAATTGTTTTATAAGATGAATTATTTTTTCATTTATTGTTTGAAATAATGGTGAAAAAAATTGTGGTTTTTATGAGAGGACTAGTAAGGATGCGTCTAATGATCATACCGATAAAAATAATAATAATAATGTTTA
>Ga0307517_10000254_pt1 | contig 91053 bp, 109 predicted proteins | sample 23_EM_MG_FD_194515 | JGI IMG/M metagenome (GOLD analysis project Ga0307517, IMG submission 194515) | Populus trichocarpa ectomycorrhiza microbial communities from riparian zone in the Pacific Northwest, United States - 23_EM | ecosystem: Host-associated > Plants > Roots > Unclassified | place...
TCTTACACTAACACAACATCATAGGGTTGATTTGCTTCCTGTTCGGCTTTTGGTCTATCATTGCTCAGATATTGTTGTTCGTTTGGACGCAACTAGGAAACCGAAAGACGGCCATCGCAATATCAATTTTAGGAGCGTTCTGCTTATTACCTTGGATCGCTTTCATTCTCGCTCCACTGGTTAATGGACTCAGTAGTTTTCGTGCTAACGAGAACGATGAAGAAGCAGGTTTCGAGCCTGCTGGCGAAGAGAGACCTCTTCCTCAGCACATGTCTAGGTATCGATTGTCCGCGGTGACACAAGAACCATTTCGCGTTTCTATCTCGGGGCCTGCTCCGACGTTTCCGATACCACAACGTAACTCAGGTCATCATAGTCCTACCAGCCCAAATACAAAACAGGACTACCCAGAGTTCAAATAATGGCAGGCATTATTGTGATTTATCTAATATACCCTTTCTGCGTTCATTGACCGAGTCATTTTTGTTTGTTTTTGCAATACCTCTGTTACTTATAGCTTATTTATTCGTTCTTTTGCATAAAAGATTCAATGTACTTGTGGTTTTGATTTGTATCAGTGTGATATCCCACAGAGTCTAGAGAAGATCTCCGCATGAAACTCGTTTTCTATTTCTATTAGGATTCGAGATCAACCGACGATTGTGGGCCATTAGTGCAATCTAGGAGAATTGCAAACAAATTTATGTATTATATTTATATTTTTAGCCTGGCGACTCATTTGTCATTTGTCATCAACAGTCATGTCTGGGAAGCGTCTTGCAGAAGGTTAGTCCTCCCAGAGAGCCTTGAGTGAAAATTAAACCATCTTGACGATAGCTGGGCCTTCTCAGCCATCGAAGCGTCAGCGCAAAGACGATGATGAACTCCTGCTCGCAAACGAAGACGACGTGATACCCCCTTCGCCCCCAGATGATGCTTACCTTCCCAGAGGCGCAACTATCAATTTGAGTGCTCTTACGCGCAAGTTGGCTGAAGCGAAACGTGGCAAGGATGCCGACCCACCCACTAATTCCCCTTCCATTGGTATGCATCGCCAGAAGCAGGATAAATTAATCTCGTACATTTTCATGGACCAGGACTTCTCCTGGCTCCATCTCAAAGTGGATCATGCTTCAAGACCTCTCTGGATTAGCCCAGAGGATGGCCATATCATTCTGGAAGCATTCTCTCCGATTGCAGAGCAAGCGCAGGATTTTCTGACTGCGATCGCTGAACCTGTCAGCAGGTATGTTCTAACTTCAAATCACCGTGGCGCGGAATTTTCTTATCCTAACTAGGCCCTCTATGATTCATGAGTACAAGCTCACATCATATTCGTTATATGCCGCTGTCTCTGTTGGTCTGCAAACGGACGACATTATTGAGGTATCTGGCTTTCTAGTTTTTGTGAATTTAATATTCAATATAATTGTAATAAGGTCCTTAATCGACTTTCCAAGGTTCAAACCCTATTTTCCTGGTCTCTCAACTTCTACCTGAATTTTGATCTAGGTTCCAGTTCCGGACTCAATCGTTGCCTTCATCCGTGGTTGCACATTGAGTTATGGCAAAGTCAAATTGGTCTTGAAGCATAACCGCTACTTTGTGGAGTCCAGCCACCCCGAAACACTGCAGTTTCTTCTCAAAGATAGGGCTATACGGGAGGCACGCCTGGTTTCTGCTCCTGTGGATCACAGTATTAAGGCTGCGACATTCACCACGTCCAAGGCTCCAACTCGTGGAAACTTGATTATTCCGGGCACAAAGGAGGCCGAGAAGAAAAAAGCTGACGTTGTTGATGGGCCGACACCACAAAATGGGAAGACTTCCGATGCTGACCTGTTTACCTCTGTCGTCGGGGTGGAGGGAGGCATGTGTTCTCTGTCCTTCGTCTGCATTCTCTCATTCTTGTCACAGACGAAATTGAAGAAGACGATGACAATGTTCATGCTTTCGAAATCAAAGATGACAAAATTGATGTAAGAGATTGCGACTGGAATCCTACTACTTTCATCTAATTATTCTCATTCTACGTTGCCAGGAGGTGAAGAAGAGATGCAACGAACTTGAATACCCAATGCTCGAGGAGTACGATTTCCGGAACGATACTGTGAATGCAAACCTAGATATTGACCTCAAACCGGCTACTGTCATTCGACCTTATCAAGAAACAAGCTTAAGCAAGATGTTTGGAAACGGGTATGTCCCCTTTCATATTGGTTTTGGGCTTTAATCGATGGTATACAGACGTGCACGTTCTGGCATTATTGTCTTGCCATGCGGCGCAGGGAAAACCTTGGTTGGTATTACAGCCGCTTGCACGATTAAGAAATCCTGTCTGGTGTTATGCACCTCTTCGTAAGTATCTCCTTCGTTTTCGCATGGGTATTAAATCGTTTTCCCAGAGTTTCTGTCATGCAGTGGAAGCAACAGTTCATGCAGTGGTCCAATGTCACAGATCGACAAATCGCCGTTTTCACGGCCGATCAGAAGGAGAAGGTGGCTTCCATCCCAACCTCTTGTTTATTTTGCTTATTCAATCCCAGTTTGCCGGAGAAAGCGGTATTGTTGTTTCGACATATTCGATGGTAGCCAACACGCATAATAGGTCCCATGAGTCTAAAAAGATGATGGAATTCCTGACTTCGCGAGAGTGGGGTTTCATACTTCTGGATGAAGTGCACGTTGTCCCTGCGGCCATGTTTCGTCGTGTGGTCACCACAATTAAGGCACATTCAAAGCTCGGTCTCACAGGTATGGTTTGTGTGAATAAAAAGACTTCTGTTGACATGAAATTAAAGCAACTCTGGTCCGCGAGGACGACAAAATTGCGGATCTCAACTATATGATTGGTCCAAAGCTATATGAGGCAAATTGGATGTATGTTATGTTTGATTTTTCAATTCTTCTCTCACTCCCACTCTTAGGGATTTGGCTGCAAAGGGTCACATTGCTAATGTTCAGGTAATAACCCCCATCTATGAACTTGGGAAATCGTGTTCAAACTTTCATGTCCAGTGTGCTGAGGTTTGGTGCCCCATGACACCTGAGTTCTATCATCGGTACCTGTTGGAACAATCACGCAAACGGATGCTACTGTATTGCATGAATCCAAACAAGTTTCAATCGTGCCAATTTTTGATCAAGTACCATGAAGACAGGGGTGACAAAATCATCGTTTTCTCTGATAACGTGTTCGCCTTGGAGGTGATTACTATTTTGACTATCAAGCGCCCAATCTTAACTTGTATCTCAGGCATATGCGATACGACTTGGGAAACTGTTTATCCACGGTGGAGTTAGTCAACAGGAACGTATGGTCATTCTATCAAAATTCCAACACAACCCCCGTGTGAATACGATCTTTTTATCCAAGGTAACATCCCTGCGTAGTTGTTATGGAGGTTCTCAATAAATTTTCAGGTAGGAGATACGTCAATCGATCTACCAGAAGCAACGTGCCTTATCCAAATATCATCGCATTTCGGGTCTCGGCGTCAAGAGGCCCAACGTTTGGGTACGTTCTATTCTCATCTCGCAGTTGTCATTCATGATTCGGGTTAGGTCGTATCTTGCGTGCCAAACGGAGGAATGATGAAGGCTTCAATGCCTTCTTCTATTCCCTGGTATCGAAAGATACACAAGAAATGTTTTACAGCACAAAGAGGCAGCAATTCTTGATCGACCAAGGCTATGCTTTCAAGGTTATTACACACCTTGATGAACTAGAGAACTTGCCAGACCTGGTGTACAGGACACAAGACGAACAAATTGAGTTGTTGCAGTCGGTGCTCATAGCGAATGATAATGACGCGGATCCTGGAACAGACATCAGGGCAGTCGAGGGCGACCTACCCGGGACTGTGACATCCAAAAACTTTGGACAGCCAACCAAATTCCCTACTGCGCAGAGGACAACAGGTTCGCTGTCGGCTCTGAGTGGTGGCCAACATATGTCCTATGTGGAGCAAAACAAATCGGCCAACAAGACAATTGCTCGAGCTGGGCCTACGAGTACTTCGAGACACAAGCTCTTCGCAAAGCGAGAACGAGATAAAACGAATGCCCGGAAGGAGGCTGCGAAGTCAGGTAATCCCTAGTTTTGGTATTCTCGTTTTTGGGTGCCCTACGCACTTTATATAACGATGCCATATACCAGGATCAACTCCCGAATGATTAACTTGTTAGGTCAGCGCTTTGTTAGGTTCACGCTTGACATTGCACATTCATCAAGTCATTTGCAAAAGTTATTTCAAATCATGGTGTGGTAAGAATGTCACCATCTGAGTCCAAGAGATATCCAGCAGCCATGCTCCCTTTCCAAGTCGGGGAATAAGACAATGGGTGTGATTTGGCACTTTCGGTGTTATCTCTCTAAAGATACTTACTCTGCTTCGAATAACATGATGATGGCCCGTATCAGTGGTGGTTCTGGATCCTGGGGCCTTAGAAATGTGCTTTAAGCGTAAAGAATTGACTGTATTCAATTGAATCAACTACTGCGAGACAAACTGCTGTAATTGGTTTGTATGGTGCTAATAAACAATTTGATTCTTTACAATGTGACCTTTATCAGATGACTTAGATTAAATGGGGGTATACCCAAATCAAGCTACCAATATGATCATCGATATTGCTACGATATCGCTCCAGTCCTTTAGAAAGACAAAACCCACTGTTAAAAAAAGCCAATGGCACTTGTCCCTCCTGGTTATTTTTCACTCTGATAGTACATCCTTTTCCATGCCGCCTACGGGAAATTGGAGTTGCATATCTTCAAGGTGGCATTTGGAGCATATGTCACTTAGGTACCATACAGTTCTTGACAGCGACTTTGGAAGAAGAAATGATATAAATTTACCGAGACTGGGCTCTTTCTCTCACTTGCCATCTCCGCTTTTACTCCCAGCATATCGCGCTTCTAGTATTCAGTCGATAATCAGCCTAAACACACTTCTCGATGGAAGACGAGGAGAAATCAAGCCCCACAGAAGGGATAATCACCCTCCCGAGGACTATTACGACCGTGACTACAGAGCATAGAAGTGTCCGCCCTCCCATTGATTATTCATCTGGAAAGCTGTTCAGGAAGAGTCTTGTGGCGAGGTGGAAGAGTATCTGGACAAAAAACTTTATCCTCGCGCTCATCGCCGGACAGCTCCTTTCCCTATGCATTACATGCACGAGCGTCACAACGACCGAGCTAATCAATCGAGGCTGGACATTGTCTACTACCCAGGGTTTTTTCTTGTGAGTTTTTATCTCTTGATCTTATCATGTGGCTGTGTTATTAATTATTTTATTTCCCAAGGTACTTTTCCTTGTTCATCGTCTATACCCCGTTCACGATCTACCAGTGTATGTTCTTTTATATCGATGATTGACCTCTCTGAGCATGGGATTTAAGATGGATTCTCTGGGTGGGGAAAGATGATCTTCAAAGATGGATGGAAGTGTACGTATTTTTCTCTTCATTAGCCATGACGTCGGACTTATTTATTGACTACAGATTTTTTCCTCGCATTTTGTGATGTAGAAGGAAACTACGTGGTCGTTCTGGTAAGAATCCTGTTTCTATACGAATAGAGAATCGACCCGACTTTCATCAACCAGGCTTATCAGTACACCGACTTACTTTCAGCAATGCTTCTCGATGCGTATGTTCTCAAATTGAGTCGGGACACAAACACCTACATTATGTATTTTTATAGATGGGCAATTCCCGTTTGCCTTTTCCTCTCGTGGGTGTACATGCGTACCAAATACCATTGGACGCAGTTACTCGTGAGTCGAGCTTTCCCGAAGTAACCCAACACTACTTATTTGTTGGCTTAGGGTGTTGGTGTCTGCGTCTTAGGCCTCGGCCTCCTCGTCGCTTCGGACAAATTCAGTGGTATGAAAGATTGGTCGGCCCTCAACCGAGCGAAAGGTGACGGCTTAATGATCGCCGGCGCAACCCTCTACGGTATCAGTGCGTATGACTCTCATTATTGAGTTGATTCTTACTTACTTTCTTCGCCTATTAATTAGCCAATGCATCTGAAGAATTCTTGGTTCGCAAGCGACCGCTCTATGAGGTTGTAGGACAATTGGGCATGTGGGGGTTTATTATCAATGGTGTACAGGCAACTCTGTTAGAGCGGAAGAAGATGCCACTGGTTCCGTGGAACGGGGGTATCAGTGAGTCGAAAATTTAAGATGATTTATTGAAGTGTCTTCTAATTGGGTGATATTCGATAGTCGGATTATTGATGGCCTTTACGGTCGGTGGGTGATCAACTTGAATGTCATAAGAATGAGCCTTATGATTGGTTGTCTGATAGCCATGTTCATTCTATACACCGTTGCACCGTTGTTGTACCGGCTCACTTCATCTGCTTTTTTCAACTTGAACCTGCTTTCCAGTGACTTTTATGGTTTACTCTTCGGTGGGATTCTTTCCTTCATCCCCTCATCACCGATTAATTAATCGATCTCGATGCTCATAGGCTTGTTCCTTTATGTGAGCTTATCACACATCATCCTTATATGAATCGAGAAGTTGAGATTTCCTCCCATTACTCAGCATTACAGGCCGTACTGGTTGTACTTTATTTCCTTCGTCGTCGTCATAGCTGGTCTTATTACTTACTTCTGGCACTCTACGCGTAAGATCAAACCTTGTCTTGCTTTTTTTGAGTCTGAATTTCTGAATCCTTTTTTCCCACAGCCGAAGAGCAAGGTGTACTTGACCCCAAACCCCCGACATATGTCGATGCGAGGTCAACCCCAAGACAACAAAATAATGAGGCGGTTGAGAAGGTCTAGCCATGTCAGATACTCAGCACCCAGATGTAACTTTCTTTTTCTCATCCCTGGTCTCGGAAAACAACTCCATATGATGAAACGTTGAAAATATTGTAAGGAACGAAATGTACACATACGGTATGAGTAGAAGAATAAAAGGTGAACTTGTATAATAAAGAGTAAAAAATACACAACAATTAAACTAGGCGGGGCGGGTTCTTGCGTTGTTCTTCTAGCTGTTGTTCGATGGCTTTCTGCTGCCTTTCACGCTGTGCGCGATGTTCAGCGAGTTTCTGGATGCATGATGAGTGGTACGAATGGGGTGGGGATTAATAACGTACAGTTTTAAGTGCCTCGGCGGTGGATAAGACAGATTCAAGAGTTGATTCTGTCAAGTCTGCCATCTTTTGGAAGAAGAATAGTCGGTAAATGGTTTCGTCAAGTAAGCCAATGGAACCTACAGCATCAACGGCCTGCTTTGAGATCTTATCTAGATGCTCGCGGTCTGGATCCCACTTCCAATTGGTAGGGGTACCCCAGGAAGGGGATTGAGACGAAGGATCGGTTGGAGGGTTGGCAGTCGGGATATTATTGATAGCTCGGGGAATATCACCCATGGTCTGGGGCCATCCTGAATTCTGCTGGTCGATATCGTTTGTCGGTGGCTGTAGCCTATGGCGAGCGCAGAAGGGAGGCATCTGGCCCTTTCTTTCCCGATGCTTTAGCCACCAGTAACTAGCGCCAGCACCGATAAGAAACCAGAAGATGCGGCTTGGGCCTCTTTGCCACATACCACCACGGTAGAAATGATGAGGAGGATAGTACATTGGAATGCAGTTGGAACATTTTCACGTCTTTTAAGCCAAAAAAAAGGACGCGTTGCATTACGGCCACGGCACAGCTGGAGCAGAGAGTAATCATTGAATCAATGTCCAGCCGCACGGCCGCGTCGCGAGTATGATGAAGCGGCTCGGGACATTAGTAGCGGTCGCAGCAGGACGATGTATAGCCATACGGCACAGTCCCCTATTCATGAGCTCGAGAGAGTATTAAGGGCTGTGGACTGTGGATTTGTGACGTTACGTGTGATCCGAGTCAGTAACGTGTATGATCGTCGAAATATCATCCACGGTCACTGTCGGAAATATTACCCTACTACCTCGTCGCCGCAGACAGCGATGAGTAAAGACCGCGACATTGGACGGCCGTCGTCTCCGTGGTCAAGCTATAGCCAACAGTTCCAGAAATCGGGTGGTTCTCAAGCCCACTTGACGGTCTCCACCGAAGCCAACTATCAAGGTAGAGCTTTGCTCTCTGCCCAGTCGACGTCGTCTTCGGCACTGCCAACTCGTCCTGACATGCCAATCCGTTCTTCAACAGATCCTAGTCGTGCATATTCGTCTAACAACCCCCTTTCGTTTTCCAATTCTCGTAGCGAGGACCTCAACCACCAGCGATCATCGCCAACTTCAAACATAGACATCCTTTCCTCGTCTCCGAGGCCATTGGCCCAGTTACATTCCTCTGCAGCAGCCAACAGCCGTCCAAGTACCCCAGGCACATCTAAACACCCCAAGGAAATGTCTTCCTCGAGCCATTCAGATCATACTCCCCACTCAGAGTTATCTTCCAATTCGAAGCTCCCATCAACCTCTTCCTCCACTGCCGCAAGTATAGCATACACGTACGTCTTCTCTATCCTGCCGTCTTTCTCACAAATATCCGGATCTCATTCTTATCAGGTCATGTTCAGCATGCGGGAAGGCAATGCAGGGTCCTTTTGTAAGGGCCCTCGGTTCCGTGTTTCATCTGAACTGCTTCAAATGCATGGTAGGCACTTCTTTTCAGTGTACCTTCTTGATTCCTCATTCCATTTCAAGGATTGTGGTGAAGTGGTTGCCTCCAAGTTCTTTCCCATCGATGGTTCGAATGGCAAGCAGAATCCCTTATGCGAACGAGACTACTTCCGTCGACTCAACCTGATATGTGAAAAGTGCGGAATGGCGTTACGTGGAAGTTACATCACAGCATGCAGTACGTTTCTAATTTTTTTTTTTCAAACCGGGTTCGATTTCCAATTTTGGTTCCGTTTCTCTACAGACAAGAAGTACCACGTTGACCATTTTACCTGTTCCCTATGTTCGACCCTCTTTGGACCCCAGGATTCCTATTACGAACATGACAACGACGTCTACTGCCACTTCCACTATTCGACCCGATTCGCAACAAAATGTGCGGGATGTAACAGTGCAATTTTGAAGCAGTTTGTAGAAATCAACAGGAACATGCGGGATGAATGCTGGCATCCAGAGTGTTATATGATCAACAAAGTCCGTTTACTTCATAACATACGTTTCGTGACATTAATCTGTTGCTCGGCAGTTCTGGAACGTCAAGGTAACATCTCGTAGACCTACGAGTGCTCCAGAAATTGAAGGTCCTGTTCACGACGCACCCGCCCATATTGAAGAAGAGTCGCGGGAAACCCCTACATCTTTGCGGGAAAGGCAAGTTCGGATGGAGCAGCAGGTTTATCGGATTTGGACGTACGTTGTTCTCCTTCGACCGGATCTCCATTATCTCAATTTTATCCATCAGGGTGCTCTCGGCTTTTGAAGAATCGAGCGCTGCATGCATATCCGATATGCTACGGCAAGTCAGTAATGGGGCATATCTTGACGCCATTCGAATGGCAGAGAAATTCATTTTGCACGTCGAGGTCCTTTTCGGGACGATTGATGATCTGGAATTTTATTTTGCGTCGTTGAACATGAAAGGTTAGTCTATCGCAAGACATATTTCCGGTCGGATTTAAATCCCATTCAGGAATGTCCCACGTAAGGGAAGCGCGGATGCTCTGCCGGAAGACAGTAGAGCTCTTCACGTTACTATCGCATACCCAAGAGACAGGGGCACGTCGAATGGGTATGACGCAGGAGTTACTAGCCCTCGTGACCGGTCTCGCGCATTATCTAAAGATCCTCATCCGAATAGCGCTCACAGGGGCACTTAAACTAGAACGAGAGCAGAGTGTGAAGGATGCGATCACCTCCTTCCTTGATAAGCTTCACCTATTGGCAGTCCAGGGTGCCAACCCCTCTGCGAAGCGACTGATCAAGGGCTCGCACGGTGAACACTTGAACATGAACCCTCACGCCAATCTGGGCACGCAAGGTGTCACATACGGTTTCCGCAGTCTCGCACCCGAAAATGCTGGGGAGTCACCGTTCTCACAGCCAGATACGAGCAGCAAAGTGTCTACAAACCCGCCGTCCGATCTGTGTGTGCGGTGCGGTGTCACAGTGGAAGAGGACTGTGTAAGGCTCGGGACGTATCAGCGGTGGCATTCACATTGCATTCAGTGCGCCCAGTGTGGAAAGGTAGCTGCCGTAACTGTCGTCAAGGACCAGTACCAGTCGTCGAAAAGCGGAGACGAGAAAGAAAATGCTGATGGTGGTGTTCAACGACTGAAAATATCTTCCGCTCGACGTCCGCCTGCCAATGTTGGCTTGTTTGCATACGATACTGGATCGATGAAGGATACCCCGTCGTTTGGAGAGGTGCCGGCAATCTGTCTTTGTACTGAACATGCTCATCAAGCATGTCGAAGCGGGTTTCAGCCAGTTCAACGATTGGAACAATATGCCTTTCTGCTCAATGTGGCCCTTCGACGTCTGTATCTTCTCTTGAAACAACAGGGAGTGGTGCATCTTTCCCCAGGTACACAATCATTTTCTTAACCTTTTCATCATTTAATAGTTTCTTTTCGTGACAGTGCCCACTGGGGATCCAAGCACGGATCCATATCGAAACGCGGACATGATGCGCATGAAGCCTTCAGTATATTTAGACCGCAAGTTGTCTGCAACTGCCAGGCTACCGAAGCGCTCGACGATCATAGAAAGCCCAACTGGGAGAACTGCACATCCTTCCGAACGGCTTTTTGACGGGACTGGCGCCGTACAACACTATAATAACAATGGCTTATCTCAACAAAGTCTGTCGCAAACTTCGCAAGGCTATCAGCAAGGAAATGCTTCATCACAATCCCCACAACCCGGGTACCAGAATTTGACGAGTCAGCAGAGTACACCTCGGGCCAACCCCTCCAAACTTCCAGATAATCAAAATCAGCTTCGGCCATCTTTACAACGGAAGAATACTGACGTTATGATCGTTGATGATAGTGGGCCAAACTCGCCTTCGGCAGGGGCAGAGGAGATTGCGTTGGGAAAACGGTCCGATGACGCCCTAACGCTGGCTGATATTCCGCAGTGGGTGGAGGTCGCGCAAGCACGGGAGCAGCAGAGATCATTGCCCAGAGAAAGTGCGACGCCATATATTGCCGAACTTAGTGCACTGGAGTTGGCGATTGTGAAGCATTGTGCGGTGTTGATGCTTACGAGGTCTGCTTTGAAGGATCAGTTTGATTTGGACGAAATCCTCGAAATGGTGGAGGCGAAAAAAGCTGGATTCTGGGGGAAGCTTTTTAAAGGGGACAATAAGAAAAATGTGAAGAAAAAGGGTGCGTTGGTCTTTTTTCTATGGTATTATCATGCTAACGTGATCTTGACTCAGGAGTATTTGGTGTACCTCTTGAACTTCTAGTAGAACGGGAAGGGTCAGACTCACTACTTGGGGCTACCGGCGCAACAATGAGAGTACCGAGCTTCATAGATGATGTTATCTCAGCAATGAAGCAAATGGGTAAGCAATCATGTTTATCGGCAGTTCAAGGTTAACGATTTGTATGGTAGATATGTCCGTGGAGGGTATTTTCCGGAAGAACGGCAATATTCGACGATTGAGGGACTTGACCGACGCTATTGATCGTGATCCATTGTCCGTGGATCTTTCACAAGACAATCCAGTTCAATTAGCAGCGTTGCTGAAGAAGTTCCTTCGGGATTTGCCTGACCCACTCATGACCTATAAACTACACCGTTTATTCGTCGCCTCGCAATGTGAGTTATCTTGCCTCATGGAATTTTTTGCATCTACTCAGGAATTTTTTTTTTGGCTCCTCCTTAGCACTTCCAACTGATGAAGATCGGCTAAGATATCTGCATCTGGTTTCTCTCCTTCTCCCCAGGAGTCATCGAGATACGATGGAAGTCTTGTTCGTCTTTCTGAAGTGGGTGGCATCTTTCGCACACAAAGACGCAGAGACAGGAAGTAAAATGGACCTTGGAAATCTGGCAACAGTGATATGTCCCAGTATTCTTTCAGCACGAGGAAAAGATGCGGTGCGAGACGAGACATTTACTGGCCTTCGTGTGGTTCAATCTTTGCTCGAGAACCAAGACAAGTTTTTCACTGTACCAGAAGACTTCCTACCGCTGCTCCATGACCAGGAATATTTTGCTAACTCGATGGAACTTCCGAGCAAAGAGTTCTTGAAGAAATGTGACACATATATGCGTCTGAAATCTGGTCGACCAACGCCTGGCACACCTTATCTTGGTGGTCCCGGCAACGGACAAATGCGACATCCCCCCTCCGTTTCTCCTAACAGCCCGCCTCCTCCAGGGACGCCATTTGCCACCCCCCCTGATCGTACACCACGAATACCTCAGAATGAATCCTATTCACCCAACATGAATCAAGGAATGATGCAAGCCATTCAACGGAACCCTCAACCGATGGAGGACTGGAATCCAACTGCTCAACCTCCGCCTCCGCGACCTAATTCAGGAAGCCGACCGTCATCACGACCGTCTTCGTTCGTCGGTCCGAGATCCCTTCCTGATTCAAATCAACTACTACAGACCCAAGGATCACAATTTAGCCCTGCGGTGAATGGCTATCCTTCATCAGCAGGACGTCAGCGGATGTGAGCATAAGCGCGTCGTGCTCATCCTTTGTTCCTCCTGAGCCGTTCTTGTTATTTGTCACCTTCGATTTCATTATGAGCCATCAAGATACCTTGCACGATTTGGTCAATTGCTCAGGCTAACACCTGTCTTATCCTATTCTTTCATTGTGTTCAATTAAATGTATTGTACTTTCGCCTGGACAGCTCAGTTTCGTTTGTTAATATATACACAGTATGTCAACGATGAAGTTGATCGTCGAGCTCGCCTGTACCAACAACTGACGTCCATCAAAGACACCTCTCAACTCACACTGTCAATCTAGACATACCGAAATACAAGAATCGCCAAAGAATCGCTTCCCTCTTAAACTAGCCGAAAATGGGAGTAAGTATTCCCACGCCCATTAGTAATTACAAATTTAAAAGTTGACTAGTGACATTCACAATGATTACTCCCCAGACAGCAACGAGTCTATTAGCAGACCCAAGGTCGATACCAGAAAATGCTCCTGAGCATTGTCCAGTGTGTATATAATAGATGATCTTGGTTCAATATCTAATGTATATCTGTAGGGCACGGAATCTGAGCTTGCAGGGAAATCTGCGGCTTGTGCTGGCTGTGATAACCAGGCAATTTGTGCATCCGGTGCCGCTAAAGTTCCGGACCCTGCACTACCACTGATCAAGCAACGGATGAGAGCGGTTAAGCGGAAGCTCTTGATACTCTCGGGCAAGGGTGGAGTGGGGAAGTCTACTTTCACTGCACAGCTTGGTTGGGCCTTTGCTGCAGATGAAGATGTTCAGGTATTTCTCTATTTCGCGAGTGTCCTTTTCTTCATCTGATTTGTTTGTTTGTTCTAGACAGGGATCATGGACGTTGATATTTGTGGTCCTTCAATTCCTACTATTTTCGGCATTGCATCCGAGCAGGTCCATTCATCTTCTTCTGGATGGTCACCGGTGTACGTTCAAGATAATTTGGCTGTTATGTCTGTCGGATTTATGCTGCCTTCATCTCGGGATGCAGTTATGTGGAGGGGTCCAAAACGAAATGGACTAATATCTCAATTCCTCAAAGATGTCGACTGGGGCCCTTTAGACTACCTGTTGGTTGACACACCACCTGGCACATCGGATGAACATCTCAGCATCGTGCAATATCTCAAGGAGAGCGGGATAGATGGGGCAATTCTGATCACAACTCCCCAGGAAGTTGCACTTCAGGATGTCCGTCGCGAAATAGATTTCTGTCGAAAAGTCGGAATTCGGATAATTGGGCTGGTGGAGAATATGTCAGGGTTTGTCTGCCCTAATTGCAAGCACGAATCGCAGATCTTCAAGCCTACAACCGGCGGTGGTAAAGCCCTCGCTACGGAGACAGGAATCGAATTGCTAGGGGTCGTCCCACTTGATCCTCGTATCGGAAAAAGCGCAGATTATGGTGTTAGTTTCTTAGATGAATTTCCCGATAGTCCAGCTACATCAGCGTATCTGGATATCATTCATAGTGAGTCTTTTTTATCCAATTTTTATTGACATTTGTTGAAACTTCAAACAGGAATCAAAGAGATTTTGGGTGATGCATAGTCCTCTAATGTAACAATCCATCCATATGGGTCGTTTTTCCAAGAATGCAGATAGCGGGTGTAGCATTATATAAATTCACAGGTGTTCTAGACATAGAATCTATCAAACGATAAACCGACCTTTTTTGAAATCCTTTTCTTCCTGTTCCTCCTCTCCATCTGATTTGATCCCAAAGTCCTTTGTCACCTCCGACGGGGGTGCATCAGCTTCTGTAGTAGCATGCGTAATCCCAATTGGCACAATGCCCGCCATACCAGGTAGACCTTCATGAATGGAGACTGTCGATAATGTCCTCAGAAGCTTACGGGTCACCTCACCACCCACTGTGGATCCAGTTCGCGAGCGCGCAGGGACAATATATCCTTGTGACGGGAATACGATCGTACCCTGACCCAGTTTATCGGCATTGGCATTGTCCACGAAGGCAGGGACATAGTTGGCCGCAAGGGGGGAACTGTACGTGGATCCCTGGAGAGAAGGCAGTAGAACGCTTGATCTGCGAGCACCGTACGTCATCACGGGATCTGCTGGCGTTGTCATAGATCGGCGGTGTGTTCCCGGGCTTATTGAAGGGATGGTGTTGGGTAGGACGTCCTCAGCTTCCTTGCATTGCACTTCTGGCGGTATTTCCATGTCAGGAATAAAGGCAGAGGTGACTTCAGAAGATTTCTCTGAATCTGCCACAGCTTTCTCGGGCTGTAAAGTATATTCCTTGAATCTCACAGACGGTGAAAGCGACCCATCGTTGACAGGTTCCGGCGAGAAGGAGGCGGGTTGCGGCAAGAGCAGTGGTTGAGACAGGGCAGATAGCTCAATACTCAGACCTCGAACCTCCCTTCGGTAGTCTTCAATCTCTTTCCAGATGGCCTCACGAAACTCTTCCATTGTCTCCAAATGCTCTATTTCTCGCCATTGTTCAAATTTGACTGGACAATCTGGCTCGTCTGTCGGATCGTGGTACGCTGCCAGCCAAGGGTCTTCGAGAGCTTGAGTAACTATGATCCTCGCACTTGGGTCGAAAGTGAGCATTTGGCCAAGAAGACTCAGAGCTGTAAAGTGAAATGAGCCAAGCCATCAGAAATTTCTTCAACTTTCAGAGGCTCACCTTGGGGATCCGCTAATGGCATCAATTTCTGAAAAGGAACGGCTTTCTTAACCGGTAGGGACCGCACATATGCTTGTGCCTTGGGGCTGCCAATTTTTCGGATAACGGTGGAATCGGGCGTGCCTTCAAGGAGACAAATCAGAATTTCGGGATGTTCCAGCAGTGTGCAAAGTCAGTCCTTACCCAATACAGCAAAAATTTTGTTAAGTTGATCCACTTGATTTGAATTAGGCTTTGCACAGTCAGAAGAAAGATTAAAACTAACCATAACTGTTGGGGAGTCAGGAATTCATTTCGTACTGGCCCAATGTAAGGACTTACTCCTTGCCCTTGAAAACGGGTGTACCCATCAACAACTCTGCGAAAATACAACCTATTGACCAGATATCAACTACAGCCATAGCTTGTCAATTTCATATCTCAGGCAAGACAAAGCAACGAAGGCTAACTTGCTGCATTATATTTACTGCTCCAGGTATGTGAGCTGATCAACGGATATTGAACCTCACATACCGATATGCGAGCATAATCTCTGGCGCCCTGTACCATCGTGTGGCAACATATTCCGTCAAATGCGTGACATTTTCATCTGGTGCAGACTCAAAACCTCTGGCCAGCCCAAAGTCGCAGATTTTGAGTTCACAATCGGCGTTGACGAGAAGATTTCCAGGTTTGAGGTCTCGATGGATCACGCCTGCCGAATGAATATATTTCATTCCTGCTGAGAGTTAGGACTGTGAATGGCAGAGAATTTCTGCCTCCTACCTCGAAGAATCTGATACGTAAAATATTGAACATGTTCGTTTGTCAGCGTTTGACCAGAGCGAATGATTTGGTGCAAGTCGGCTAAATGATGGGTTAGGCATTTTGGAGGTAATACACGGCGTCATCACCTTCCATAGGCTGGTATCACCGATAAAAAATCATTACTTTTCTCATTGCCGATGGGGGACGAAGTCTTACCTCCATAAAGATATAGCTACAACACTATTCAGATGCGACACACTCCAGAGAAGAGCGACGTACATTTCGGGAAAATCTGGAGAAATGGCATCAAGGTCGATAAGGCCAGTTATATTGCTATGATGTGAGAAGTGCCGTAGGAGGGTTATTTCTCGGAGGGCTCGCTTTGCAAACTGGATTTTCTCGAACACGCGCGTGACGAGCTTTATCGCCACAGTTTCCCCTGATATGTTGTCTGCTGCAGAGCTAACGGCCGCTCAGTAAATCTTACAAGGGGGGAAAAGAGACTGAACACACATAACGACCCCGTATGCCCCTGAACCCAATTCACGAACCAGTTTCCATCGACGCTCCAAGTGAAACACCTTATTGAAAGAGACAATGGTATGGTAGCCTCTAGTCGCCGTTGAGCAATAAGCTCAGCATTCCACATATCGGTTGGAAGTCTATACACACCTTCGCCGTAAGCTCTCCTCAGAGAATGAATTAGACGCTCGTCTGATTCGTGATCTTCCTCGATCCACATTCCACGAGCCGCCGCCCGACACAGCGACGGCTGGTGAAGACACGTCATCCTCGTCCTTGGGAGGTGAACCATCATGCTCTCGCCTAAGACGAGACCCATGAGGTGATCTCCGGGGAGACCTTGGGGGATGGGACATGATTTAAGATGATGGAACAACGCAGGTCGTAAGCGAGAAGGTCAGAGCAGTGACCACCGACCAATTTAGTGCTATGTACTCCGCGATGCAAGGAACAATGGTCGTGGCAGACTAACGTCGGTGAGGTATATGAGTCATGCTGTTGAATGTCCGAATTCATATCATTGCGGCAAAGTAAGGTCAGAAAAACTACTGATACAAATAATTGTCTAATTAGACGGTATTTTAATCAACTCATAACAGCAGCAAGATTTTCCGAGGTAGGTTGAGGTGTATCTGCCCCGCTTTTACCTGAATTATCGTCTGGCTCCCCAAATATATCCAACAAACCAGCTCCCCGTGCCTTATTTGGTGCCTTTTTCGTTACGTAGTCCCGCAGACCAGCTTTTAGACTAGGCTGCTTGTCAACTAATTCTCGAAGCTGTTCCCTCGGAAGTTGTAATAAGGCTCCAAAACTAGCCGGAGCGATGATCTTAGCACATCGCATGAAACCTTCCCAAAGAGGAGGGTTGGTCCAGATTTTCTTGGTGATCAAGCGAGAAAGTACAGTTGTTGACACGAAGCCAACCAAAGATTTGTAAGTCTTAACTGCTTGAATGACCTGTGTAAATATTAGACTCGAAATTTCTAATGTGATCACAAAAACCAACGCACCGTACGCATGAAAAGAACAGGCGATGTTGGCTGGTCCACAATCTGTTGCATGACTGCAGCAAGAATCTCCGAACGGAAAACATCCGTCATTGAGAAACAGATCCCGATTGCTGGGAGAGATTGATTAGGCAACGAGCACCATGGTAATCAATTCGATCGCTTTACCTTCAATGGTGCTCTTTAATCCAATTTCCTTCTCCGAGTCGTGGAGCAACACCATAAGCTCAGAAGGTGTCAGCAGTTCACTCTGCCTTACACGTGGAAGATTTGAAGAAACACTTCCAAAAGTGAGCGGGGGTGTCGTGACAACTGAGCTGAATACGGAGCGAACAAGGTTCTTTTGTTCCCCCTGTCCGTCCAGTGACGACACAATGCGAGGCAAATATTTTAGTATATCGGCCTAGAACGAAGTTAAGAGGATGTTATCGGGTCGAATGATGGTAATGGATACCTTATCCATTTCGGCAATGACTGGGATGAGGAACCTTGCATCGAGGTCGCGTTCATTAATAAGCGATTTTACCAGGGCGACAAGTTGGGCACTGGGCCGACCGTGGTCCGTGAAGATGGTTAGGATACGTAGAATCAAGGACTCAGAGCCAGGAGTGCATTGGTGCATGAGAGTCAATAACTTTGAATGGCTAGACCCCAATGAACGTATTAGGGGGGTAATCAGGTCTTGCAAGGCTTCTTGAACGGTATGGTCCATGTGCCCATACGCATTGAAGATTCTGATAGATTGCATTGTCAAAATATGAGAAAAATAAGTGCAAGAAGAGGGCCTACTGATCCAGGAAATCTGGAACCTTTACAGAAAGTGCAAACAGCAGCTCAACGTGCTGAAGAACTTGTTGTTTTTGTGCTGGAAGCTCGATTCGTTCCGGTAGATACGGAGTCTGGACCAAATCGTCTTGGGTTTGTTGGCCACTATGGTCTTGATCCCTTTCGCCATTCTCTCGTCGCTTTTCGGAAGAAATTCCATCCATGGCAACCTCTTCTTCTGTACCCTCTGAAGTGGAAGCGTTACCGTTACCATGCCCATTCATTATGATATCACCGTCTGTCTGTTTGACAAGCTGAACATCTGGTAGGCGCAGCTGGAGCTTACGTAGCATCTGCAATGCAAACTCGCGAATCATTGTGTCCATTGGTTGCTGATGAGGTACCCATGGTTTTACAGTGTTTATGGCGGCCCCTCGTGTTCGTTTTTCTATTAATTGAAGGATGGAAGAATTAAATTGTGGCGCAACGACGAGAGTCAGATATTACCTGGATGCGTTGTCAGTTCGAATAAGACATTCAAAGCTTCCGTTCTCATAGATGGCCGCTGAATGGCAAGACCACGAAGAGTCGTAAAACCAACTTGCATTCTTTCTGAGCTGAAATGATCTGTAAATCACGAGACCAAAGTTTCATCCCAGTGATGAGGCGTACCTCGAAATGTCAAGGCAGAGCTCCCGGAGAAGGTCCAGAACATCCGTGGGTAACGAAGGTAGATCCAGCAAGAATCTTGCAAAGGTTTTGTCCTTCCCATCTAAAATGGTTTGATATGATGCAACAATTTGGTTTAGCCAGGTTTCGTAGTTCGGACGCTGACAAATTGGAACGATTAAAGTGAAGTCGTCGGAAAGAGATGGGGCCCTTACCCACTCCCTGTCCTTTGATGACCGAATCTGGTCATTGTACCATTCTTCGTTCATCCAAGTTGTTGCCAGGCGCATTCTGTCAAGTGGTGTGAAACTCAAGCAGCACCGATAGCATTAATTAGACTGGCTGACCTTGAAGGGAAATCCGCCATGATATAATCACAGAGTGTCTGACGTAGACGGTCTTGACGAGAATAAAAATCAAGTTGGAGAAGGTCCTTAGAATCTCCATCTCCGGAAAAATCCGGAGGTGGTTCCGCAACTCTTGTAATCATCCTCACAACTAGTAGCATCCAGAGTTCTGAGGCCGATATTCCTGTAGACTGAAGGGGATCCAGGGGTAAAGTCATTCGCAATTCATCCACTCCACTCCACATCCGGGTCAGGGAAGTTGAAATAACATTCAAGCGATCATCCTCGGACGGTTCTTTAGGTGGAGGAAGTTTAAAATCAGCCAAGTCCAAGGTAAGAGTTTCAAGCCGCGCTTCAACAACCATGGTATCATCTTCTGCTTCGGGTGCGCCAGCCAACTATGCCACGAGAATATTAGTTTGACGTGCTATGGAAATTCATTACAACAAACCTCTTCGTTGAGCCTTTCAGGTTCGTATTCCATTTCGTATTCGTCAATGTCCATCTTAAGGGGGTCAACTGCTTCCTCTTTGGCTTCACTCGAAGGAAGGGCAGATATATCGGTTTTTGCATTGGGTCCCGACGAGATAGATGTATTGGCAGCTGACACAATGCTGGAGGTAGGGCCTGGGGCAATTAACGGGGCACTGGGCTGTATCCCGCGACTTTGACAGTAGGCATTTACCAGTTCAATAAGTTGGGCTTCTGTAAAGGCTTCCAGATTTGAAACGATGAGATTAGTGATAAGTGTTGCTGGAAGGGAGGTAAAATCGAAGGACGAAAGGAATGCCGCTGAATTGGTCGGCGACGATTCGCTGTCCAATTTTATACGTTTATTATCTGAGGAGTCAATCGCGCTTGACGGACGTTTGCGACTGTCAGCTTTTCTGCGCTTTTCTTCGGCGACAGCTTTGTCCATTCGCATAGCCTGCTGGCTGAGAGCCTCGCTGATTTGGCCCGAATACTGACTACTAATGGGAAGCCTGTATAGTCACGTCAGTCTCAACATGGAACTGAAGCACGACAATCATACTTGGATATATGAACAAGAAGAATTCTAACTGCCTTCTCAACACTCTTAATGCTCGAAGTAGAAAGCCCGTTCAGGCCAGTGGGTGTCCAGGAGCGCAGGGTATTCACGACAAAAGGTAATGTTGCAGGCCTTTGCTTCACCAGATTGGCCCAGGAATTTATCAAGGCCGTCAGTAGATCAACATCCCTAGTAATTAGTGTATCAGCATCGAATCTTATTACTTGATTGCTTGCTCATACTTGCTGGAGAACAAAAGTTTCGACAATGTTTCCAATAATCTCTGGCATTCTGCCTCTAGTGTTGCAGCTGAGATAAATGGATGATCGACGGGACAAAATGATATATTCGGGTCATTTTGCTTTTGCAACTTGACGAACGTCAATAGGAAACCCAAAATAATGGGGGGTTGGCTCACTCGAGGATCTGACACCCCACGTGTCTGGACTAAGACGACGCGCTGCACGAATTTCATTGCAGATAACCTAATTCCTACATTCACATTCGGTGCCCACACAAGTTCTGTTATACGAGCTTTACATGAAGATAATGTTGCCCAAGGTTCCGGGTTGGCGCGATTAGTACATCTGCAGAACAAAGATGAAAACGACTCCATTTGAAATCACGGAAATGTAGCTTACAGGTGTCGAAAAACAAGGGGATAGACGGTGGCCATGCATTGTATCGCAACTTTCACAGTCGCAGTTGTGGGGTCGTCAAGAAGCTGGGCAAGTGTGTCTAGCGCTGTCATGGCCACTAAAGAGAAATTGAATTCAGGCCTCACAGCTCAGCGAAACAACTCTAGGACGAACTCTGTGTCTTTTGATCTAACGTTAAGCCCGACCGACATATGGCATAATGGAAGAGGTCTAAAACCCATCTTTTGAGGAGAGAATCTGCTGCATTCACGATGTTGTTAAAGAACGTTTGAAGCAGAATGGGTATTGGCTTTGGTTGATTCTCTAGGGTTTCACGTAGAACAGCGAGTATATCCGCCTGCTCTTTGGAGTTTATTGGCGCCGTCAGGGCTGTCTGCAGCAAGTCCACAGGGTTGCCCGCCATTTTGTACCACCTGAGATCGTTGAAAACGACGTGGGAAACGGTGGTGAGTAATGTGACGTTATGCATTACGTAATGTGACTCCCGAATAAAATATGAAAGAGCTCAGCAGGTCACCTCGACGACGTCTTCAGTGTCTTAGATGCCAGTGAGCACCCATGCATAATGATGGGCCTCTTCGCGTTGAAATGGATGGGCTGTGGAGTCTTTGCCGAAGAGGTGACCGTCTCCTTTACATTGATTTCACCGCACTCATCAGACATAAGTATGTTCCTTGTAGCCCCTTGATTTGCTCATCCGTGATAAAGAGATTACTGAGATTATCTCAGAGTTGATCAAGACGAATCATTGGGATGAAGTTGCTCTAGAGAAGAAATATACTGACGATTACCTTCAACCACCCCCTCGCATCATTAAACGTTCAGATGATGGCTTTTCCATCAAGTTTTGGACTGAAACGGCAACACACCTCATCCTCGACATGGGATCCAATGCCTTCATTTGAGTTCCGGATTGTGAGGCGCTCAATTCGGTGCTTGTGGAGGAAGATATGCACCCAGATCCAGACACTGGCAACTTCCGCTGCCCATTTCTTTTGACCAAGCCAGATACGCGCTTTCTCCCTCATCATCCTTGCCAATCACCCATGCGTGGCCCTCGTGCTGAGATTTATATTCCAACAATTGCTCGCTACATCACTGCGCTCGTTGCGCAGATCCGGTGGTTGGATGAAAACAGTTACGGCTCTGATAGGTTATGGTCCCGAGACCGATGTTGATCTTTTGGTCCGTTATCTTTTTCTGGAGATTCCAAGCCAACGAAAGAAGCTGTTACCTCAATTGGACAATAAGACGCGTACTCAAGTCGAACGGATTCTCGACAGGTACAAGAGGACTCACAAACTCAAATTTTCGGATATTTCAACCCAGATAATGCGAATCGTCTCGGAAGAAGTGGAGTCCGCAGTGCTTAACAAGACACAAGATGAGTTGGGAGATGATCATCGCCGTTGACGCATAGATATCTTTTTCATTCAATGATCGACGTGTCATCTGTTCTTACTGTCTTTATTCAAGTTTTTCGGGCACGCGTGCTTCGGTATCCGTTTTTATCTATGTCACTTCTGTATCGTTGTCGAACGAGAGGATATTATTCTCAACAAATATGAGATGTTTACTTGAGCTTGCCACCAATCGCTTCCTCTAGAAATCCATGTTGCCATTGTCTGATCGACTTCAGCTCCTTCTCCTTGAACTTACTCCTTGAACTTAAATTCTGCAAAGGTCTCATCCTTCTCTACCATCCTCTGAAGCGCAAACAGCGGTACGCGTTCGCCTTCGTTACAGCAATGTCTGCTAGCGATGCGAGAAGGGCACCAGGAAACTTGCGCATAGCCTAACCGGAGTAAACTCACTTGCGACAGCCAAAAAATCAAAAAAGACTTCAACATCTGATGATATACCCTCCCTTCGCAGATATAAGACCATGAATCGTCTGGGGATCTACGGAAACGACGTATGTTAGCAGCTTCGAAGAACTTGTGCAGGGTTTCTGGGGTTATAACAAGTCGACGTCGTCCGTTTTTCGCGTTGAGCCGAAGCGTACAACTTGGGGGGCACACCCTCTTCTCTCTTCCTCAGAAATGAAGGAGTAGCCTCAATCAAGATTCTCCGGAGGTTGCTCATAGCTGCCGGAAGTAGTGTTGCCGTGGAGTCTCGCCAACTCGCTCGCGCCGACAACCGAGTTGGCCAACTCGACAGACTGAGCCGAGTCGAGTTGCAACTCGCGAGTTGAACGAGTCTGAAACCGAGTTCTTGCTAAGCACATGTGACCTTCAATTGTTGATCCTTTGGACGTCGCGACCGTCGCGATGTCTCCACTTCTCCACTTAGACCGCCAGTCTCCACTGTCCAGGCTCCATCCTTGAAAATTTCTACCCCATTATCAATATTGTCCAGAGACTAGAAGCTCGTTTTTCAATGCCAAGCTCTGATTCTCGGATGAGGAGTCGAATGTATAAGTGGCAGCTCTCGCGGTCTTGATGATCCCTTCGTATGCAGTCTCCTTCTAGCTGCCGCTGTGCGAATCCTAACCAATGTTGCCCTCGATATTCTCCCTGTTCAAGCATCTGCTGTGCCATGCGAACGTATCTTTTCCTCCAGCAAGCAGTCATGTGAGGACCATCGAAACCGTGCTACCCCGAAACTCTTTGAAGCCTTGCAATTTCGGAAGCATGCATTGAAGAAAAACCGCCTTGACTTCACTGAGCATTATTCTGTTGCAAAGGAGGAAGATTATACAATTGAGGGTCAAGTTACCGATAAGGCTGCACAGGAGTTGCTCTCTCGAGGCCGAGTAGATATTCTAACTAACAATTCTTTAGATTCTTCGTAAAGTAACTAAAGTTGTGCCATAAAGAAATTGCGTGATGTGATTGGCCAGATCAAACTCGTTCTACAACTCGTTCAACTCACGAGTCACAACTCGATGCAACTCATTTGATCGAGTTACGTCTGAGTTACCAACTCGGCTCGACTCGCTCGACTCGACGGCAACACTAGCCGGAAGACTTGGTGATCAATTCAATCAAAACGTCAAATGTACTCACGCAAAGTTATGTAACGCCCTTTTATCCAATGATGTATAACTCGATCGCGCCTGTTATGGACTTGAACCTAGTTCCTAGAGCACTAACGACGACTCGTTGGCCATTGGTCCTCCATATTAATGGTCGATAGATATGAGAGGGGTAAGTGGATGGGAATGTTGAGGGCGATGCTGGGCGATGTCAGGCAGTACTGATCTGAATCTAAATATATCTCCGAACAGCCTTACAATTCCTTATAATCTTTTTACCGAACAATTCTAAGACCACCATCTACGGTATCGGAATGACTCTTCCTACCACTTCACAGCACCGTCTTGTCCTCACAGACTACGAAGAGATCGTCAATGCAAGCAAAACATTTGCCGCCGAACCTCAGTTGGCCGAGACTACGCAAATCATTGTCATTGAAGAAAAGCACGAAGAAATTGATGACACCAAGAGAGAAAACAAATTTCGTGCCATCACAGCCATTTTGATGGAATGTTCGAAACATCGGGTGCTGGAAGCTTTCAAATGGAGCGGTCGGGATAACTCTTCGACTCGCCCTGCCGAACTTTGGGAGGCTTTAGCCAAGGTTGCGCCAAAGTTGCAACATCTTAGCCTCAGCTTTCACAATCACGAATTGCACCGAATGAAAGAGAAAGGTATCTCGGTAAGAGGATCCCTTCTCACATTACTATTTTTGTGTTATTCATTCAGGCCAAGTTCCCTTCGACGTTTCCTCTCTTGAAATCGCTTTATGTTGATTGCAGCGGCGCTCATGGAAATGATGGAAGTCCCATTGAGAAGCTATTGCACGGTCTTCCCAATCTCAGAGTTCTGGATATCAATGCCCCTGATTGTGACCTTGAAAGTTGCCGTATCCAAGGGCTGACCTGGGCTTACAAGTTTCCTCAACTGACACATTTCGCTATCTCCATCTTTTACCGGTCAGCACAAGACATGGCCTCCTTTCTGGCAAATCACCCAAATATACGTACCCTCACGTTCAACGTTCAAGGTGACGAACCGATTCCAAATGTCACTTCTCTTCTTCCCGACCTGGAAGCCTTATCAATGGATGAGTGGGGACAAGACAACAGGCCTGGCTATACCGAGCTCTTAAACGCCAACCCACCACGAAAAATCACTTATTTCAAGACTGGTGAATTCCCGGACGATGAATATCATCTTATTCCCCAATATGCGCCTTCACTGCGATGTCTAGAATTATCTCTCAGTATCGAAGACATACGATCCAATGAATATCGCACAACGAAAGCCTTGCTTGCTCTCCTGCCAGACCTTTCCGAATTGGCCTTTCAATTTTCTTCTGGCCGGACAACGATGTTTAAAGCAGACGGAACATCTCAGAACCCACTGCCAATGGATGAAGAGATTCTCTCCAAAATCATCAAAGTTTTACCCACGTCGGGCAACTTGCAAGTGTTGAGAATGAAGGACCATGACGATGGCAGAGGGTCACCATTGGCGGTCCAATCTAGTTCATTCGCATCCTTGCGAAAGAATCTACCATCTAGTCTAAAAACATTGCAATGGGAAATCGAAAACTCGACAGTGCGATACGAACTCGAGCCAGAAGGATCCGTTCGCATCGTAGATCCACTCGAACACCGTCAATGGCCTGATTCACTGCTGTGGACAGATGCAAGCATTCTGAAGCACCTCCGGAGCTGAACAACCTTGACGTTGCTTCTCGGGTTTCAAGTTTTACAGCCGTTGGTGGGACTTAGGTGCGGTGGATTTTTTCGTCATCAGCGACTTTTGAATCCTGATCAGTCGGCTGCAGATCGTGAAATGGGTTTGCTGGCAAATTGTTTCCCTCATATCTCACTCAAAACCTCATGATTTTAGTCTCAGTAGATTCCATTTGAAAAGCTGAATCAAGCTATGTAGATAATTGTATGTCATCATTCCTGAACGCATGAGAATACGATGAAAAGGTGCTGGGATGTTGATTGACCGCCACCATGCTGGCCGACATTACTTACATAAAGAGTGTGTCATTTATTCACTCTTGGAAAAAAATCAACCGAAATTGTGCAAATTCGCTTACTGTACAAATTTTAGCCAACTTGATGGCCGAACCGTAAATTCTGAGAATTGTGATGTCCTCAACCCAATTCTGCATTGCACGAAATCCAGCTGTCCACTATGGGGTATACTACATCTGGATTGTACGAGTAGCCTGAGGTATTACTTGGAAATTACATACTTGGAAATGAGATTCATTTGGTTGGGAGGATTTCCTCGTGTCCTCAGAACCCCCAACTCGAAGACAGAAACAACCGCAGCCTAATCAAACCATTGATCAACATTGAAAAGTCTGCGAGACTCGGAGCTCACCTTGACAACTATGTTTAGTATTGGCAAGCCCAACCGTTTGCTGCCTAGTCTACTCTTCGAAAAGGGTTAAACCAGAGACCCAGTCGCATCACTTCTCTTCCCAGTATGCCATCTCTCCCTTGATCCGATCCAGCCATTCCTTCAGGCTTTCGCGTGGGATGTCCCTAATACGCTCTTGATCATAACGGTAGACGAAGATCCTAGAATCGGACTCAATCATTTTGTCCAGCGCCATGTGAGCTTGCTGCATGCTCATCGCACTAAACCCACACCGGGGGATAAAGATAACTCCTGGGTGGATATAGAGCCTCTTAAGAGAAGCGGGAAACTTGGGGTCAACGGTACCATGCGAAGTGGGTGGTTCATCGTCGCAGGAGCTTGCAGAGGTCTCTGGTGACAATTGAAGAATACGTTGTACTGTTGACACAAATGTTTCGGTATACGAGTTGTGGCGGTCCACTCGTAGGTGGGTCAGATACGGGACGCAAGTTGGGATGGCTGTAATCGCCTTGAAGTCGCCAGAACCGTGAGGGTTGGATATCCTGAGTTTGCGAAGATTCACCAAAGTGGGTATTCTCCCGATTTTTGTGAGATCATGGTCGTGGTACTGACCATGAATGGCTAATTCGGACAGGAGAGGAAATTCGATTGGTAAGAAGAGGGCTTCTCTGTTCATCTCGAGGCAGAGATAAAGATATGTGAGACTTGGAGCAGCTGCAGTGAGCACATATATAATAGCCGCGGTTGGCACCTAATTCCAACCATGAGTATTGGGTTGGTTAAATTTCAGCTTGACCAGTAGTACGTACCGCGCTGTTGACTGATATCGGCAGATGAACAATCTCAGAATATTCATCATCATGATACTGCCTGACATGAATGTACATATTCTCTATCCGAAGATGGTGGGGTGGAAGAGATTCTATAGAAACCCAGAACGAAATGACTTTGGATAATCCTTGCAAGGCCACAGAGCGGAACTTGGTAGGTTTCCCAACGTCGTTGAAGAAGCGGCAGGTCTCTGAGATAGAGCAGCCTGTATATCCTGTATCCACACAAGCATGCCAGAAAATTTGCGACCAAATTTCCGCAGGGAGAGCGTTCATAGGTCGTGCAGTGTCGAAACGGCACACAAGACCTAGGTGAGAGGTGAGGAAGAGGAACTTCAACGAAGTTTCTGCGTACAATCGACGTCCTTCAAGTTATATACTCAAGGAACGGGTAAATAGAGTCCAGATAAAAGAGAATCGAGATGTGATAATGGGTCACGGACCGTTACACCGACTCTCCGAGCATCTCTTGGTGATCTCACTATCATGGTACGCAAGGCCTCTCGCTGTTGTGCTTACACCCTGAAAATGAAAACATAGGCAGCTCAACAAACACAAGGGATCCATACTCTTCTGGGAGTCGAAAAGGAGGCTGCCAAAATCGTTCAGGAAGCCCGTCAATGTTCGTCTAGCTTCCTTATCCATTTCCCTGCTCATGTTTTATAAAGATCGCATTCAGAGGCTGAAGGACGCCCGATCTGAAGCGCAAAAGGAAATCGAGGAATACAAACAGATGAAGGAGGAAGAATTCAAAGCGTTTGAGGCATCGGTGTGTCATTCACCGTCTCCTGTCGTGGATACTTGCTCAACGCCCGGCAGCATGTCGGAATTTCCTCCACTACGCAAACCGCCCTAGACCAGGAAACAGAAGCCAAGCTCGAGGAAATTGATGCCGTCTACGAGCAAAAGAAGGATGCCGTAATTAGTGCTATTGGGAAACGCGCGATTGTTGTGCAACCTGAACCCCACCGCAATCTAAAGAAGCAGGATGCTTGATCTTATGAACGGCGTCTTTACATCATCGAATTCTCTATTCTTGAAACCACAATCTGAAGTACAACATAAAGAGCGACTCTACTGGAGGTTTGGTTAATTTAGATGCACGAAATGGCGTGGACAAATGTTAAGTGAGTAAGAACGAAACGTTGTTAGAAAGCAACAAGGCGGGAACTCAGAATGGTGAATGAGTGTGTAAATCAGGGGGACAAAATTTAGAAATTCGTGAATGCAGTCATAAGCTGAGCCGAAGAATTAACTTATCTGGATTCCTTTGCGAGCCAGGGTAAACCAACGGGGACGGCCTTAAGCGCCGAAGTTGCTCGCAAATGTGTCGCCTCTGGGTGCGGTCTGCTCTGAACAGCATGAGAGACCGACGAAACAGTCAGCATGCTAAGATTAGCAACAGGAGGCGTTGTCCTCCGCGGTGATGTTGAAGAAACCTGATTTGGTGTTCGCTGCAGCCCGACGTTGACACCTTCAATCAAACCGGTCTTCCATGGCGAGCCCCACGAATCCAACAAACCACTGGCCTTGAGTGAAGGCAGCGATTGCACACCTTCGTTGGGATGCACACTCCTTTGGACGGAATTTTCCTGCATACCCGACCCGTTCAGTCTGCGGCCTGCTGACTCCCCTTCCCCACCATCCTTTCCCCCTGAGAGCCGTGAGCCAACTGCCGCGGGTCCAGAATATCGTGAGCTAGGTTCCCCAGAAGAGTTACCGCTTCGAGACGACCATAGTGAATTCGATTGATCTCTTCCCTTGCCATGGTTCGGGTCGTTACGTTGGCCCACTGATGCCGCGGAACGTATGCCATTTCCTTCACTGGAATCAGATGCACTGTCTGACTGATTGCCACTCGAGCCTCGGCTGCAGGAACTGCTCGTCAGAGCACTCAGCGGCTGTCCGTGCAAATAAAAATTTGGCGATTGGGGGGAGCCACTCCCCGACCTCTTCAAGTGGTTGTTGGGATTGCTGGTATTGAAAGATTGGGCAAGTGGTTGATTAAGGGGCGGTGGCGGCGGTCGAGAATCAGTTGTTGGATTATGATTGTGACCAAAATTGTGTTGTGGTCCTGTAATTCGGGCATCCGAAATCCTTCGGTGTCGTGTCTCGTGCAGGTTGTCGTGTCCATGCGACAGTGATGAGTGGGAATGGGGAGGGTGTTGTGTAGAAGGTGATGTGTGTGGTCGAAAGTCTTGGACCAACTCAAATACTTTGATTCCCCAGTGTTCGTCGTAATCGTTGGCCCATTTTCGTAACTGGGAATCATCCCGTTTGCAGTATTTCACGAGCGACTGCAGGCAAAGATAAGTGCATGCCCTCAGCAATGTTAATGGGAAATGGATGACCCACCCAGAGTGCACAACCCACTGGCGTAAGGTTTGGAATAGATATTGTCAGGACATACTGGGAAACAACACAGGAAAACGTACGAAGTGTGCTGTTCTTGGCACGATCGCCCAGCATCTGCAGGATCAGCTCGATCCTTTCAACGGCCCACTGAGGATAAGGCCGGTTGCTAGGCCCACTACTTGACCTCTCTCGGACCTAGCAAAAATGGGAAGGCTTTTAGCCTATACAAGGTGAGACAAAGATGGCGAAGCAATTACGCAATTTAGGGCGAGTGCGCAAGATGCATGGTAGATATGCAGCATGCACCAACACCACGCGCCCGTGTTTGAACTGGTTTCGAACATAGATTGCTGCACCTGCAGACTCTGTTCTGAGAAGCGTAAATGATCTGGTAAAGTACGATCCCATTCCTATGTTGATGCATGAGTCTAACACAACGAATTTCGAAATAGAACATGAACATACATCCATCTTTTGCTCCGCTTCGTTCAACGTTGCAATTGGGTTGGTGGGTATTTTTGGATCTAAAATAAGGTGGCTTTATAGTTAGCTACACAATATTTGAAGGCAAGCAAGTAAACTGACCATTAAGCTCGTCTAAGACGTATTCCATTTTTGCGAAAATAGTAAGAATCCGAATTAGGTGTCCGAACTCGGAGGTGTATTGCATCCTAACCGCCGGAAGGTAGAGGTATTCTATCATCGCATAAAAGTCAATTGAAGGGAAGACATTGATGGTGATGAGGGGGCGGTAAACGCGTCATATCAGGAGGTTGCGTCATAGGACCTTTGACAGATAAATATAACAAATTACGGTGACGACAGGTGTCCTGACGCAGAAGTGGAGACAATCAGGAAGGCAAATGCAACTCACCAGGTAAGGTGGAATGTACGCCGAGTTCGAAACTCGTTTCGTCTACGGGTAGCCTCAGGCGTAATTCACTATCTGTAAACGTAACAGGCTTTTTGAAGTATATCGATGCGGTGAGATCGAGAACGTGTATGAGCCAAAAGATACGACGGATGGCTTCACGTTCGATGGATCGCTGAATGAACTCCGGAGATGGGACTGGTGTTAGTGTCGGATGTTCAGGGCTATGGACTCCGAGGCTCTCGACAATTTGAAGTGCAAGATCTGCTTCTTCCGATCAGGAGAATTAGTTGGGAAGCAAATGTGATGAGTACCATGAAAACGGGAGCTCCAGATCGCGCCCTTTTCGTTGGTGAGAATGTCATGCATCTGAAGGATGCACAAGGCTTGAGCTGCTGCAAGATCCGGTTCAACCACAAAGCGACCAGTGTTGTCAAACATTCGGGAGAGGGCTTCTTGAGCAAATGGGCGTCCTGCAAATCGAGCAGGGATTGTGCGTATTCGCGGCTGTTTAGATAAAGGCGCTGCCACGGCACAAATTGCCAGGAGGAGGTGAGTTGGAACACGGTTGTGGCTGAGGGCCGTGGAAAATGTGGGTTTGTGGACAACAGTTCTTGCGGGATGACAATGGGTAAAAAATACTGCAAACAAGGAGACTGAATGGAATAGTAGATTACCAAAAAATTCGACCTACAATTTGTCAATTCGCGGGTGAGTGCAGGGTCGAGGTCGATTGGCTTGACACGATCCATTGGGGCAGTTGATATTGGGCCATCGATGACAAGGTCATCCACGGGCATAGGGTTTCCACGTTCATTTCTAAATCGCTTGCGTGCATGCTTGCGTTGATCCTCTGTCGTGTTATTCTGGAGTTGACTGCTTGGTGGCCCGGGATAAACCCGAAACTGATTTGAGGCGGGAGAGGACGGGAGAGCAGATTGGCTGAAGTTGCGAGGGTCAGATGAGGAAGAACCCTGTTGCTGGACTGGGGCATCTGATTTGAACGAGCGGGTTGCAGGTACCGGGCGACCTGCGGCATCGGTGTAAGTGCACTGCTTGGAGGCATAAAAGCTGGGGGACATTGATTGGATAAATGGGTGCAGATTCAGAAAGGAGTGGGCATATCGCTCACCAGTTGCTACATAGCGCTGTATTGGGCAGCCATGAGTCCACGGTGTACGACAAGCACACAGAACTGAACATACCCGTGCCATCGCAGCGTCGTTTGCTCTTATGGCAAGCGTCGCAGGCCTGGAGGAGCATGAGCGAAAATACAGGAGGAAGAGGAGAAAAACCTTTGCAAGGCGTTTCCTCTTGGGACCCTTCATGAAGGACGAGGAGCTGTCGTTGTTGTTCATGGTGGAACTCGAGGGAAAGTCCAGCGGTGTGCTGCATCCCTCGCGACTTCCCAAAATCCATTCAGTCGGTCCGCCGGCAAGCGTCACCACCACGTGCCGTGTTGATCCACCCCCGCCGGCAAGGTACGTAATCAGGGACGTTACAGAAAAGCAAATATCTGGCTTGTATTTGAATTTGCTACACCAATCATACACTCGAATGTCTCTAATCGAACAGACCGAAGCCCATATCGTCGTCGGACTCTTCCTAGATGCGCATTTTGTTCAACACGGCCGTCGTCGGGATTATACAATCGGACACAAACCTTCTCTTCCGGCTTCTCCTCCTCTTTCTTCTCGGCTGCGGGGGCGGGTCCACCAGCGGCAGCGGCAGCTGGTCCACCGGCACCTCCACCTCCACCAGCGGGCATCTATGCGGTTCCCATGAGGACTATGTACTACACATGAATTCAGCGACTCACAGACGCAAGCTTGCCCGATCCTTCAGCAATCAGCTGCACAGATCGCATTAGCCATGCCTAAACATTCTTCGCCATTGGAATGTATTCACCTCGTTTATCGACTTGCCAGAGAGCTCTGAAAGTAGCGCCTTCAGGCGATCATCATCCGCCTCAATTCCAACAGTTCCGAGGAGTTTCTTGATATCAGCAGCGGTGGGGTTCTCCTTTCCACCGGCCTGGAGGAGCAAATAGCAAGCAATGTAACGCATCTAGATAGTCCAGTATCAATAAGAAGTTAGCGGCTCCAATAAGTTCCCATACTGTTTGTGGTTTGAATAAAGTTCTGTATGTCGGTAGCCACAAATCACGCTGGGAGGAGGCCAATTGTAAGAGACCAACTGATATACCCAGCAAATTATTGTCTCACGTTTAATCCTCTCGGGAAGACCTGTGGATTCTAGCCGAAGGTGTGAAAAAAAGACTCATAATAATTGTCCTGATGAGTTGTGTCGCGGAACTATACAGTTTTGATTTCTAATCTCAGCCACATGTAAGATTCCCACACTCCCTATCGTGGTCGCCGCTTCGGACAATCCACAACTTCAATCATGGTCGGTATCTTTATGTGGTACCGAAGACCATTATCTGACTTAATCTCAAGTCTGGTGTTACAGATCCCCATGTTGCCGCTGAACTGAAGAAGAAAAGAACCTTCCGTACTTTCTCCTACCGTGGGGTCGAACTCGACAAGCTTCTTGATATGAACAATGAAGACGTATGTCCAACTCATTCTTTTAAATTCCGAGCACCATTTAACATATCCATATCAGTTTGTCGAAGTATGCACTTTCCGATCGAATTATTATCAATCTCAACCTAAAACAGCTCGTCCACGCTCGCGCTCGCCGTCGTTTCCAACGCGGTCTCAAGCGCCGTCCCATGGGTCTCATTAAGAAACTCCGCAAAGCAAAAAAGGATGCCCCTCCCAATGAGAAGCCTGCCGTTGTCAAAACTCATCTGCGAAATATGATCATCGTACCAGAGATGATTGGAAGTGTTGTGGGTATTTACAACGGAAAGGTGTTCAACTCGGTTGAAATAAAGCCCGAAATGACGGGTCATTACCTTGGCGAGTTCTCATGCTCATACAGACCAGTCAAGCACGGTCGTCCTGGTGTAAGTCTCTTTCACTTGCCAGAATTAATCCCTTACCTATAAATCTTGTCATTCAGATCGGTGCCACTCACTGTAAGCAACCTCAGAATCTGCAAATTTCTATTCACATTGACTTATCGTCGGCCCACAGCGTCCCGATTGTGCGTGTCTCTACTTTTTCATAAAATATCGTCATTCAACGCTAACACCACCATCCAGCATCCCACTCAAATAAATGCCGATACCTTTACATCTGTTTTCCTCGTATTTTTACGTCCAATACATTCCATCCATGTGTTGTGCATGTGCTATCGCCTTACCAAAACTGAGATGCACTGAGGTCCTTTTCCGGGTTGCAGCTCCCAGAAGAAGTATGTCCAATTGTCAACCATCGTGTTCACCTCGGCTACGGTTGAAGATTTTGGAGTCGTTTATCAAGTCCTCTCTGGCTCCTATTATAATGTTTGGGAATTCCAGACTCCTCTCAACACTGCCACATCTTCCATTACAGCAGGAGCTTCTCGGAGTATTACTACGCGAGAAGCCATCATCTCGCTTTCAAGTCATGAGTCTGGGTGTTTCAACGCACTCCAAGTAATAGGTCTTGAAATAATGTACTGTCAGCTTTGAGGAATCTGGGATATTCCTCCTAAACAATATGTAGCATAGAAACAAACAATTATTTCAAAGATGACATACATTTCTTACGGACGGGCAAACTTGGGCCAATTTGACACAGAAGCTCTGAAGCGCTTTCTTGACGTCTTCACGGTCTTTTGCCTTCTCGACATCTATGCTTGTATTAGCTGGTGTCAGGCAAGACTTCAGAAGATATAACCTTGTAATTGGCCTTTCTGCTCTTTGGCCTCATCATCTACAATTCCGACCCAACAACGTCCTATCCCATCCAAAATTGTCTCGTTCCACGAACTGATTCTGGGAGCGCATACGTCCAAGAGAGTAGCAAGTACATCCAATGCCACGACTTGCGACCTCCGTTGTGGAGGTACAAATTGCCGTGGAATGAGTGTATGGGTCAATTGAGGGATGAGGACCTAAATATCATCAGGCTTCTCTGGATCGGGACTCAATAGACTGCCAAAAAAAACCTGCAGGAAACGAATTGCCCCCATCCCAAGAGCTCTAATCAGGTAAGGAAGGGCTTCAAAAGTCGCATGAACGACACTCGGTTTATCGTCCGCATAGAGCCAGATCCCAGATATGATACCATCGCCCAAAAGTGAGCAAAGTTGGTCGAACTGTTCAGAGGTTAGCTTTGTGCTCGTCGTTTGCAGTGTGAGGTCCACCGAAGCACAAATAGCGGACGTGATGAGATCAGGTGTCTCAGAACTTTGGAGATGAGCCAGGCAGGTGCGGAGAGACTGTCAGAACCGAGATTTGTGAATGGGTGTGTGGAAATAGTCTAGAAAATACCTGTTGTATTAATCCATCAACCCCAGTTCTTTTGAGAAGGCCTTTCGGAAGCCGCAGCAACACTTCACGGACAGTAATGACACCTTGCAGCTTGTATTTCGCTTCGAAATCATCCAAGAACGTCATAACTGGAGGTATAACAAGGTGCCACATGTGCTCAAAAGCTTCGGACTAGGTAGAAAGGTTGTTGCCGAATTCCTCTCATGAAGATGACGTGAAAATACCTCAAGCGCATTCACACACCATAATACTACGTTCGCGATGCCAGGATGTTGTTTCCAACGTTGGCCCTCGTAGTAATCTTGCATAGCCATAGATCCTCCTGCAGGTCTGGCGAGCTTGCGCCCCGTCTGGGGGCTCAAATGGGGATGGGGACTCGATTTGAAAATTGGCCGTAGTTTGTCAGTCAAGACCAGCTTAATTAGTCCATTTGGAGGGCTCGAGATTGTGGATAAAGATATTAGCTCTACATTGTGTCAGCGGAGAATTCGAAGGGGAAAAGGCTGTCTGACTTACCCTGTGCTATGCTGAAGGATCCTGCTGTTGACCAGTCATCCAATGGTATTGAGGGTCCATCCCGTCGTGAATGCAACCACAATTCGCTCGGAATGAATGGCAAGATGATGAAAACTAGGTTTGCTTTCTCATCCATGCCAAGAGTTGCCTCTTCTACGCGCAGAAGCGCTAGCACTTCAGACAATGTAGATGACAGAGTCTCTTTCCACTGTTCAATCGAAGGTGATTCTTGTATCCCTTCAAGTCGAGATATGTCTGGTGGAATGACTAGCCTTTGGAGGAGTACCTGCAATTCTAGGCACTCATTTGTCATTTGCGATAGTGATTCCAGATGTACGGAATAATTACGTTAGTCATCAAAATATTTACATCCAAAATAGGTAACTACTAATAAGAGGTTGAATTACGCCCCTCCATGTCTGAACAGCTCAGACCAATGTGGGCCAAAGTTTGGCAGAATGAACAAATTTCAGTCCCACACTGAGAACAATGGAGATTTAACCCTTGTCGACCAGTTCGGTAGACAGCTTTACAATCGATTGAAGGACAAATGAACAACTCGAGGCTATTCCTGATGTAAGCCAGAAAAGACGACAAAAGAAGGCGATCTCTCTCTGGAGGCGGAATAATTTCATCAATGTAGGGAATATGATCCAAACACTGTCCAGAGTTGTCGTTTGAAGGTGAGTTGGTGACTGCTATACATCGCAGAGGACCATGGCTGGCCGATCCAAAGGCCATCCGAAGGCAGGGAGTACAATAAACGTGTAGGCAAGCCAGAATTTTTGGGTCATCTGGAAGGAGATGGCAGATTTCACAGCAACCCGATTTGTAGATAGTCAGTGAATTCAGAGAATCCACCAAGTTCTGTATTTCGGAGCACTCCTCATTCGTTCCTCGGACGATGATCTTTGAATTTAGGAGATCGAATGAGACTTTGTTCACCCCCATGTCCTTCTGTATGGTTTCAAATCGCGAGTCAACGAGGGAATGCATACTGCCACGCGGCACAATAACCTCATGCCGCTGGGAGCGTACTTTCGACAACAACTTCAAAAGTCGTTCCAAAGCTCTCTTTTGCTCTGCCTTCGAACCAAACAGTCGGATTCGTCTCGTTCGTTCGTCAGGGATTATAGAATTCGCCTGGGACTTCAAAAAAAGTTGCAGAGCCTTGGTTGGCATTTCAAAGTAGTCGTCCCAGATAATCTTGCCATCATCGGTCCGCGCTGTCTTGCCTTGCAAGAGGGAGTAAAGCTCGGCATTGGCTTCGACAAATTCGTCGTACTTCATGGACGGAGCGATTAGACGGATGTGGTATTTCCGACTATTTTCGTCATATTGTAGAGAGTAATGCATAGCGCCATCCTTCACCCGCTCGATCTCTTGTCGGACCACATCAAAGATTTGCCAAGACACACAATACTGAGCAAAGTATACGGGTTTGACTTCGAGAGATTGGTGACCAATACAGCCCAGCTTGCGAGAGCTGAATTCCTTCATAACTTCCTGGGCTATCGCCTCACAAGGGAAAACGACAAGGAGGTGTGAATTCGGGCCTTCGTCGCACTCCGAATCAGAAATCCTTTCAAAGGCCAGTTCCCCAAAGGAATGAAACTCTTCCTTGATCGTCTCCCGAGAAGTACTCGCGTACGTTGGTTTGTCGAAACCAGTGGTTAGCATGTGACCTTTACACAGTTGTTCGATCTCGTCCTTTGTAGTTTCAAGAGACAAGTTGGAAATTTTGATGGCGAAATTATCTTTCTGTCGCTTGCTAGGCGAGCAGAATTCCACTTGGATTTTTCGACCTTTAACGATGACCCCGTTCAGACGAGCAGCCTCCTCCTTTGCCTTGCTGATAGTCGGATAGTGGCTCCACCCCACCAGAGTGGGCTTGGGCCATGAGAGTTTTAGTGTATCCTTGTCAGCTGGACTGAGTCGCAGTTTGACATTCGCAAATGAAGCTACGAACTTTCTATCTCCACGAGAATATTCCTGAAGCTGAAGAAATTCAAATGCGTTCCTCGCTTGTTTAGCAGTAGCGAAGTCCACTCGAATCGAAGCAGTACGTTGAGAAGTACGTAAAGTGTTTTCGAGTACGATCCCATAGGGCTCGACCAGTGTTTGGACATCCTCAGTAGTGATATCAGGGGGTAAGTTCGAAAATCGGAGTTCATGAGACTCCGTAAGAGGTTCGATGGAAACAGGTACGAAATCGGGTCTGAAAGAAACAGTGGCATTCATGACTAATTTTTCAACCTCAGGATGATCAGGAATCTAATGGTGCCATATCAGTTATGCGTTATGTGATAGAACGAAGTAACTGACATTCGATACGAGAGGTAATTCTTCGGGTTCATGAGGAGCATTGGTGGATGCTGGCACCGTATCTATGCTCGAAAAACTCTCGTTCTCTGGTGCATCCCTATGGGAGGGAGGGGACGTCGTCTGCTCACTGCGAGATTAGGTGCAGAAAAGGAATAATTACTACAAACCCACTTGTTTCGATAAAGGTGTTGATGGATCTGCATGTCGAAATTGACAAGTATCACCCTTGCCACAGTGACCTTGGCCATAGGCTAAACAATACTCTTTGCTCTTCACCAGTGGCAAATTGGTTGGCTCTTTGTTAGGCGCCCATGTAGCATTCCAGCCATTGTCACCGTCATTGTTATCGCCAGTTTGAGGAGATAGGAAGAAAGGATGTTTCTCTTCCGGCTCTCCTTCAGCAGTGCTCTCCTCCCCTGTTTCGAACTCAGGTGTCCCGGCGAAATCGGGCGTCATCGAGCTCGTACCCAATGACTCCTCCTGTCTGGTTGAGGATTGATTGACGTATGTTGTTTGAAAATTTCGTGTTGCATTTCTATATATCGACACGATTGGTTCATTGTCATGGGCAAATTTGCAGGACGTCCCCCATCGGCAAGTTCCTTCTTTGAAATGATAACAAGGCCTGATTGTCGACTGCGACTGTGACTGTGGGAAGGTTCCACTAGACTGCCCGTTCCTGTACGCCAGTCTTTCGTGTGTGGCTCCTTCCCAGCTAGAGGTATCTTGAGGCTTAGTCCATTCACTTATGCCTTGATCCTGTCGTTCATCATGGTTATAGGCATCGTCAGTGGTATTGGCTGGTTGGTCATTCTCGCTCCAATCCCGTCCCCAGCCGTTATCGTGTTCCTTGTTATCACCGTTGACACTACGAACCATTTCATCACTAGCCTCCAAAGTCGACCGAGGACCCGAAGGTCCATCTGCTTGATGCAGGAAGGGACATTCTGAACCACTGCGGCAGTAGCCATATGTGCTATTGAAGAATTTACATGGTTTATTAATCCTCGCCGTCTGGGTGGGTATTGGGCTCCAATTATCATCCTCGTTCGATTCAATAGTGATTTCAGGAGGAGAAGAGGTCTGATCGTGCGCGTAAGGACAGTGGCCACCATTTCTGCAATTTCCAGAACGAAAGAAAGAGCATTCTTTTGCGAAGTACTTCTGTTCAGAAGCCATATTTGAAATTATCGGAGAAACAGAGGGTGTATGACACGTCTGCGGTGAAAGGGAAGCAGGATGTACGACTGTTGGAGGGATTACGGGCTGTATTGTTGTTATTGCTTTTGCTACGATTGGACCCCCTTCCCTTCGCAGGGTAACCAGGGTAGGTTGAGGATCGCGAAATAAAGAAAAATATTCTCCGACGGTGAGTGAATGACGAAAAGTACAGGATTCTGCCCTCGTGCATTTGCCTTGCGCATGAAGTTTGCAAAAGGCCAACTCGGCTGTCGCCAGAGGGTCTGCAAATTGGCTCCAGTGAAGCACTACTTGAGAGATGTGAGGATAATGTTGCGACTCGGATGTCAATATTTGTTCGGAGCACTGGGTGGCTGCGCATGTGGTCAGTGGTGTTTGTAAAACAGATTGTGATGGAGACGAGGAGGGTTCAACGGATTTCGATGCGGATGATCGCGCCCGATGTTCGTCGTTCCGTGAATCTTGACGCACTTCAGCGTCTCCTTTGTCTTGGTCGTCTTGGTCAGTCCAGTTGGAAGTGTCTTGCGCGTCTAACGAAGGTGACCCAGGATACGTAGGTGAAGCTGGTGATTTCCCTGGTTTGGAACTCGATGATGGTCGGAGGGCTGCTTGTGTTGGAGAAGGCAGATCAATGAGAAAGGTCAAGACACCAATGAAATTCGGGGCTAACATGTAACTTTTTCTCCTGGATGGTCAAATTCGCAACCTTCAACGGTGCATTGGCCCATGAGATAGAGGGAGCAAGGCACTTTGTCTTCAGAAACCACAGCGTTATCATCGTCTTTAGAGGCCACAGAAAAGGTTTGATCAGAATTTAGTGCCTCCGCTTCTGATCGCTGTTGGTCGGTAGAATATGTCGAAAAGGCACCCATGCCCTTTTCGTTGGTGGTAATTTCATGAGAACGCAGACAACCTGCCCCATGTGCACACTTTCCACGTAAAAAGTGGCGACATGGATTCTCATCCATACCCCTTGAGGACGGAGGTTGACCAGACTTTTTTCGATTTAGTTGGTGTGGGTGTGCGAAGTTGCATGACTCCTTATTGCATTTGGGATGGAATTTACAAACCTGTTTGGGTTTCATAATACGGAAGAACTTGGAATCAAGGCAATCTCTAGTAGAAGGAAGTTCGTGTCATTAAATTTCGGTTAGAAAGAGGGTTGACGTTGAAACGTTGAAGGGTGGTACTATGTAACAGAACGGCCCGGCTTCCCATCAAGTTGATCAACATGTCTTGTCACAACAGTGTCACAGTGAACTTGCTTTCGAAAATATCATGGTCTACCATAATTTGAAAGGTCAGATGAATTTCTGTCACATTCGTCTGGATCCTGACCTTAAATTCAGCCCTTATAAAGGGAATTCGCGCATGCAAGGTCAAATCGCGAATTGCAGAGATCTCACTGAGAACTAATCTCTTTCTCCTACCTAGACTGTCGCCGATGAACGTGCTCTCATTCAACAAGAATCTGCCGCGATTAGAGCATCCTTTCGGGAAGAGGACTCGTATCAGCGGCATAACAGTATTGCCAAATTGCTCTACATCCATATGCTAGGATCGCCTGCTCATTTTGGTCAAATCGAATGCTTGAAACTCGTTGCAAGTCCTCGTTTCTCAGACAAGCGCTTGGGTTATCTTGGGATTATGTTACTGCTAGATGAAAGCCAGGAAGTTCTGACTCTCGTCACAAATTCACTGAAAAAGTTGGGAGCTATTTCGCCTTGTCCAACTTTGCTGAACCACTGTCATTTAGCGACATGAATCATTCCAACATGTTTGCGGTTGGACTTGCCCTATGCACTTTTGCCAATATTGCTTCCGAGGAAATGTCGCGCGATCTGGCCAATGAGATAGAGAAACTGCTGGGATCAAGTAACACCTACATCCGCAAGAAGGTCATTATGCATTTCGCCTCTTGTTATTTATTACTAACCACCTACCAGGCTGCTTTATGCGCTCTGCGGGTAGTGAAAAAGGTCCCCGATATTGCAGACCATTTCACTGCCAAAGCAAAGAATCTGTTGACAGACAGGAACCATGGTGTATTGCTGACTGCTATCACTCTCGTTACTGAACTGGTCCAGATCAACAACTCTTGCTTGGAGGAGTTCCGCTCTGTGCGTTTTCCCATCAATTTTTTTGAGATTGTTTTACGTGACTGTCCTTTGCAGGCCGTACCTCTTCTTGTCCGTAATCTCAAGTCATTAGTCACAACCAACTACAGTCCAGAACATGATGTCTCTGGAATAACAGACCCATTCCTTCAAGTCAAAATCTTGCGACTACTCAGACTTCTGGGAAAGGGGGATGAACAAGCAAGTGAGACAATGAATGATATCCTTGCACAGGTAGATCCATTATGGCATTCTCGCCATGCAACACCAACATTATACTGCTGTAGGTTGCTACAAACACCGACTCATCAAAAAATGTCGGAAACTCCATTCTATACGAAACTGTGCTAACGGTGCTAGAAATTGAAGCGGATACTGGTTTGCGAGTGATGGCGATTAATATACTGGGCAAATTTTTAAGCAATAAAGACAATAACATCCGGTATCTTTTTTTTTGTCCTGCTAGGCATGCTACTGATTTTTTTCTGAAGTTATGTCGCCCTCAACACTCTGAACAAGGTTGTTTCAATGGACACCAATGCAGTACAACGTCATCGGAATACTATCCTGGATTGCTTACGAGATGGGGATATTTCAATTCGACGACGGGCCTTGGAGCTGTCATATGCTCTGATCAACGATCAGAATGTTAGAATTCTCGTTCGCGAATTACTGGCATTCCTCGAAGTCGCAGACGACGAATTCAAATTAGGCTTAACTACTCAAATATGTTTAGCTGCTGAGAGATTCGCACCAAACAAGCGCTGGCACATTGACACGGTTCTACGAGTGTTGAAACTAGTACGCCATCCCCTTATGTTGTTAACCTTGTTATCTTGACGGGATTATCCCTACAGGCGGGTAATTTCGTTCGCGAAGAGATCCTATCTGCTTTCATCCGTCTGGTGGCGCACACTCCAGAGCTGCAAGCGTATACAGCGTCGAAATTGTATCTGGCTTTGAAAGCAGACCTTTCGCAAGAGTCGCTGACATTAGCTGCAACATGGATCCTTGGGGAATATAGCGAAATACTCATTCAAGGAGGGATAATAGATGATGATCAAACCATCCCCGTGTGTCTCTTCTCTTTTTCTAAACACCTACATTTTATCGCTTTTTTTAGATCACGGACGAGCACCTTGTTGACCTAATTTTCTCTGTCATGGATTCCCCGTATGCCAATTACCTCATCCGTCAGTTCGTGCTCGCTTCCATCACCAAGGTTGCCGCTCGCAGCACGACGTCGCCATCAGAGCAAGATCGTATCGCTGAGTTGCTCGCAAAATATACATCTAGTCCGGAATTGGAATTACAACAACGTGCGGTGGAATTTGCGAGTTTGTTCACGTTGGGTGAGATGAGGGTGGGTGTTCTCGAGCTGATGCCACCCCCAGAGTTGAAGGTTACTGTAATGGGTGTTGGTGAGTCGGATCAGTGGTCTCCGATGATTCAATCAGACTGAAATTCTCTCAGTTAGCGAGAACAAACCCGTTGGTTCAACAAGGGGGAAGGAGGTAGGTTATTTTAACTCAATCAACGATAACTAATTTATTCGTCTCGTCAGGGCGACCTTCTTGGAGACGACATTTCCGCAACACCAAGTACAGGGCCAAACATGTCACTGGCCCCACTGGCAACCACACAATCCAACCAAGATCTTTTAGCTGAGATATTTGGTTCATCAAATACCCAAAGCACAGGAACAACAACCACACCATCCCAACAACAGAAGTCTACCGTCGACGATATTCTCGGTCTGTTCGGCTCCTCTTCTCAGACGCCTGTCCCCACTTCAACGACTACGGGATCTTCCGCCCTTACCCCAACTTCCCTTCCACCAACACCCGCATCCGAATTTCCATCTACGCTTGGTGTCTCTACACCTGTTCAACCGCCTCAGCAGAAACTCACGGCCTATCCGGCCTATGAGAAGAACGGCCTTAAGATTACACTCACTCCTCAGCCATTGGCTGCGCGGCCTGGTGTGGTGATGATCCTGGCTCGATTCCAGGTGTCAGGTTCAAATACAGCTACCAATTTAAACTTCCAAGCAGCTGTACCAAAGGTTTTTCTTCGATTGCTCCCCCTTTTTGTTGAAATTGACTCCTGGGTTATTCAGTCTCAACAGCTGCAAATGCTCCCAATGTCCAACCCAAGCGTCAGTCCAGGTAGTGTTGAAACACAGCAGATGAGAGTTGTTGCTCCAGTTGGGGTACGTTAGGTGTTCCATTCGTACTAGATTCGAATTCTTACAATGATGTAGAGCAATGTGCGCCTACGTTTACGGATCGCTTATTCCATTGATAGCCATAACTATCAAGATCAAGTGGACTTTTCTGGTTTCCCATCTGGTTTGACAGGTACACCTTCCTAGCTGACGCAGCCTTACACTCATAAGATATCGCCAAATCAAATAATAGGCTTTCGCTTTACCAATAAATATTATATATACCTATTTTGTCTGATAAAAGATAAGTACAAGTGGTAAGTTACGGAAGAGGTCAGAAACTCAGATAAAGACTTGCAGAGGATGTCTATCATAGACATTTTGTCCTTCTGTAAGCTCACCAAGGTCTGGATAAAAAGGAACCAAAGCATCTGCAGCACCAAGGTACAACGAGTTGTAAATACGCCAATAGACTTCGCGAACTTTGCGGGCTGGATGAAAAAGTCCTTGAAGAACGTAGCTCAACAATATTCCCGGGCCAAGTGTGATCCGCATCGCTTCGATAGCATCCATCACCGCACCAATGACATGAGGAGACGTTTCGAAGCAATTAGGCCAGACTAGGTTCATCAAGTGAAGCATGGAGTCCTCACAGCCCAATCCCGCTACCCCCAAAGCAAGATGTTTAACAATGGTACTTGCTGTTTGTCGGTGCACGAGGTCGCGATCGGTCAAGGCGTCCTCCAGCATGGTAACAACGGAGTCACAATAATACGCGGACTGAGGACCAACATATTCGAAGACGAAGGAGAGAGCTTTCAAACATCCTGTGCGAACGTTGAGCTCGGCGGTTCGATATTCGTTTAGAATGGCCGGAATGCATGTAAACGGGCCGCATGTTTCAGCGACGATGGCAATGGCTACAGTGCTGCAAACCCGACTTTGACGTTCCTGAACACGGAGATTAGTCAATAAGACTTGAAGAACGTCCTGAGGACCTAAACTCTTGGCAATGTAGCCAAATGAATTGACGGCCGCTCGTCGAATGCCCTTCTTGTGGGCTTTTAGGAGGTCGAGGAGCTCGAAGCAGATACGCATCCATTCACGAGCAGGGACGAATTCTGCGCCGCGATCTGCTATGCGGCCAATCAAGTTGATGGACGCCTCCTGTACCTTCTCGTGCCTGTTTCGGAGAATGGGAGTCATCCGAGGTACTATATGAATGGCGAACTTATTAGAGTCAAGAATTCCATGGGCATAGATCCGTAACTCACGTAGATCTTTTACCGGAGGATTCATCTGTGTCATACCAACGACATTCGCAATTGCACCCAGCGCAGCAATGATACTACCAAGTGTGTCTGGATATTCCTCTCCCAATTGTTCGAATAAGACCAATCCAAGCTTGCTCAAGAGTTGGTCTTCTCCGCATTGCTTGATGACAACTGCCAATCGAGTGGTCAAATCCGCAGCCTGCTGACGAACCTTCGCACTCTTGTTGTTTAACCTCCAAAGAACGGTCGAAACAATTTGCGTGAGGTATGGCTTAACGCGAATGCCGAGTGCATTGACAACTGTTCCGAAACCATCCAGCATGACTTGATCCTCAGTAGTCTGTTCCTGGAAAGAATAGATGATACCATCTACCAATCGGACTTCAAGACGTTCATCAACGTCGGCTGCACCAAGAGTGGCAACGACTTTAGTGATCGTTTCCATGACCATTTTGCGGTAAGGTTCGGCCTCGTCCTTCAGTTCATTAACAATCCTCCCAATGATTTCGGAAGAACCAGCCTTTTGTGCCAGCTCCACAGTCGTCTCAACCACTTGCTTGTAGTTTCGGCGGTCGAGAGCCATACGGCGAACCCAGAAGGACCTGAAGAAATCAGGCAGAATATCTTGCTTAATGTACTGAGCCGTGACCCCCTCTGTAGCAGCACACTGCTTGACTACTTTCAGGACAATTTTCTTCATCTCCTCGTCCGACGTCTGGAATTCACGAATGAGGATGACAGTGACTTCTTTGGTGTAGTACGAAGCATATTCAGGATCCATGAGAGGAATGATGAAGCCAATTGCCTTCAAAAATGCAGCTAGACCTTTGCCACGATGTTGGCGGATGCCAACCCACAAGGGTTTAAGGACATTGTCGAAGGACTCGATACCGTATGGAGCAGCAGCTTCAGCGAGTGCGGCCAGACCAAGTGCAGTCATGGTCCTAACCTTTTGCTGCTCATCCGACAAACCATGAGCAATGCAATCCACCAGGTTACGCAGGTGGGGAAGGACCGCACAACCCATCATGATGGCAATTTGTTGGACAATCCGAATGCCCGTGTGCCTTGCTTGCCATGACTTTTTGGAACGGCAGACAGCCTTGAGGAAAGGCAGGAGAGCAGGAATACCAAGCGCTGACGCGACGACGGAGAACGCACGAGCGGTCGTATTCCGGACATATTCATCGGCATGATCGATATCAGGTCGCATAGTGGAGATCATATGGGCCAGACCAGCAGCCTTGGACAAGTTGGAAATGATTTCGCGACCTTCGACACGAGCATAATAGTCTTCGTCAATGAGGAGGGGTTCAATAACGACAAGAATTTTGTGGACATAGGGCCGAACCAAGTCGTCGAGTTTGTAGAGAACACGATCGATGACTTTGACCAAAAGGTGACGTTCTTGATCTTCAAGGGATCGCTCCATCAGGAGGGGGAGAATTTTATCGAAAAGGGGTCCTGCACCAAATTCTCGAGCCTTATCTGTGATTTGGCGGAGTGCTGTTTTACGAACAGGAGGGGTGCCGTTTTTAATTTTCAGTAACAGACGCATGATCTTTCTTTCTTTCATTTCATCCACCGTCAACTGTGTCTCGTCCTCCTCCTTGAGGATTTTGGCAAAATACTGGGCATCTTCAGGTTTGAAGAAGGCCAAATTACCGACACCAGGTATTTCAGTTGGAAGTTCAGGGGCGAGACCAGCGGCGGCGGCGACAGCAGCCGCATCAGAACTTTCCTGGATCTGGAAGCCGCCAACTTCGGTTACTGGCGCAGGCATTAATTTTCGTGGAGCCACAGACGGAGCATAGCCAGGAGGGGGGGTTACAATGGCATAGCCAGTAGGGGGAAGGATAGCGTCCAATTCTTCATCTGTCAGGTAGCGGTTGTGCTTATCATCATGATGAAGACCTGGGGCGTTCATGATGATAGGGATGAGTGGCGCATCAGGTGCAGGAGCTGGTGTCTGATCCCAACGAGAGCGTTTTGGGGCTTCAGCATCGACATTAAGGGCTTCAGAAGGGGAGGCATCCCATCTTGAACGACGTTTCTTCGGAGCAGCACTGTCCCCCTTCGTGGCTGGCTGGTCCCTCCTATTCGGGTCGAGATTTTCGTCGTTGGTGTCCTCCATGTCCCACCGTCGCTTGCGTTTTGTGCCGGTCAGTTCTTTCATAGACGCCAGCTCTCTCTGGGCAGCCTCGATCTCTTCACGCGGGGGCGTCCTGTCCAGATCCATCTTCATCTGACTCTCCTCGCGCTCTTTCCTCTCTTTTTCCTCGATTATTTTCCCGACACGTTGTTCGTCCTGTTCCAATTTTGCCAGTCTCATAGCTTCCTTGTAACCACCTTCTACTTCCTGGCCGTCCTCCACTTGTTTAAATGCATCTGCACTGTCAACAGCTACCCTTTTGAATCGACGGTTATGGTAATCTGACTGCCGTGCAGCAATTTGTCGCTTTGAAGCAGTCTCAGCGAAGGGGTCAACATCTTCCTCCTCTGCAAGATCATGGAACTCCTGCAAGATGTCCTTTGGAACTGTATAGGAGTCAACCAATCTGGGTGAGCCCGTAGGAGACATTATACCTAAGGATTCGTGCTGTTGAGTGTTGTTGCTGGTCAAGAAGGGAATTGCCAGAAGTGATGACTAAACACACAAATATTCCCACACAAATAACACGAAAGGAATATCAATCTAAGCTGAGACGGTTGATAGTGAAGTCCCCGAGAGAAGATGCCCATGAATAGTATGAATAGTATCTCGCTGGCGACAGACTTCTGGCAGTTTGCAGGTACCCCTGGTGTACCTCAGGATTGGATCGAATGGCTTTTAACTCCGACTGAACCTCTCTAGGAACATGTCAAAGACCTAAGAATTGGCATTGACACTCGCATGAGAGAGAGCGTATAATTATTACAATAAGACAAAGAGTAAAGGACATTAGTTATGGCTGAAAAAAAAAAAAAAAAAAAACTTCGAATGGGGGTACCTTCCAGGGAAGTGTGCACTTGTTTGACTTGCTGTTGTCATTTTTCCTTACAACCAACCAGCTGTAGATTTTGTCGGTGAAACGGTGAGTCAACAATTTATGATTTCTGGATGATGACAGCTTTGCCGCCCCAGTCGTAGCACTATGCATTGACGATTGCTAAAGCACACAGCCAAATCGTGCAGTTCTGATTTTTGGTTCTCATTTTCAGTCTTGAAGTCGTGCTCACTTTTATCCTAGGACTTCCGTTGTCGGTATCCACTTTTCATGAAAGGACGAAATGTAAGTAATTATTGGTATTATTTTTCCTCACGAGATGAGCATTTTTCACCCAATTCGGAGCCACTGGCGATGGGGAAAATTCGTAAAAGAACTAAGAACAGCCAGCTGACAGCCTTCTTTTTCGTCTACTTATTTTGTGGATTATTGCTGACCAATGGTTCAGTAGTCCCTATGTTCATATCTAAAGCCGGAGGTCAATGATATGACAACTATTGTACAGGGAGGACTACATGAATGAACAGATGATTCGGATGTTGGGGAAATAAATCTACGTACTGACTGGGTTCGTCCACGACCTAGCGTTGCAAAGCTGTTGCTCAAGACATAAGAAAGGCTCCGTAATTAATCGCGAACTCAAAGCAAGAAAGAATTGCTGGAGTCAGATCACTGATAGATAGAAGAAGAAAAGGACAGCAGGAGCAAAGCACAGAAGAACGGGAGTGCATGAGGAAGAAAACAAGGAATGACTACCACCACTTATACCCTTCCAAACCAGGACTGTCATAAAGTAATGAGCTTCTTTCTTTGCCATACAACCCAGCCGGACTGTCTTCATCAATCCTATTCAGCTCGTCATCAAGCACCGACCTAGGGTCAATAGGGTCGTATACTGCCCTCAAACGAGGCGTGCGAAAAGGGGAATCAGCCGCATTTGAAAAAATGAGCTTTTTAGGAGTCATCGGGTGACCAGAGATGCTGGCATGCGAAAGGTTCGCGCGTCTCCGGGGGGTCTTCAATGGATCAGCATCTTCTTCATTTGGTATCTTCTGAGAGATTTCCAGAGGCACAATGCCGTTGCTTACTACAGGCGGTGGGTCCAGGTTTGATTTGTAGTGAGCGAGGCTCGTCGAAGGGCTCATTTGTAGGCCTCTGTGGGAGATTGGGGTACGCATTGATGAAATTTTATGTGTAGTCCGAGGAGGGGTGGAGGGCTCAAAGAGTGATGTAGATAGATGATCAATAACATCTGCTTTGGGTCTTTTTGCACGTAAACAGGGGGTCGGGGAGGTCGGTACGGGAGGCAAAGCCTTGCAAAATTGTCAGAACAAAATTCAAAAAATGAATGCATATTCTTTACCTTTGGCCGACAGTCTGTTTCAAACTTCTTACCCTTCCCAACCTGAAGAGAAGAATCCTCTTGATCTGATTCATCGTCGAAATTCAACAAATCAAGCCCAGGTTGCAAAGTACTTGAGCCCTTGGGGGAGTTTCTCCAGAATTTCACAGGACCAAGCAGAGTCGTATTAAAGATTGAGTCTTCGTCCACAACACCAGATGCGGAGTCGAGCGTCGGTTCGGATACAATGGCGGGGATGAGGACACCTTCAGGTGGGGGAGGGTCACACATGTTAACATCAATATCACTGGTGGGTGGCATTGAGCATGGAGGACTTGATGAGTTTCTGTTGGGAGTAAGCTCAGGAACGGACGATGAAGATGCCGTTGAGGATATTGGTGTTGGTGAGGATCGGCTCAAGGTAGTCGGGGGACTAGAAACATTGCTCTCTGTGGAATTCGCATCCCTAGTATTTGAAGTCGATGCTAGTGATGCAGAGGAACCGTTGCTAGCGTTGGCGATTCTGCTCAAAGCCGCTGAAGCGGGGAGTGGAGGAAATATGATATCAGCAGGAACAGTTGGAAACAATGACGGTTGCGGCAAGCAGCTTTGGTAATATGGTTGGAGATGAGGCGAAGGGCGGACGCAAGGGAATAAGGGATTACTTCGTCCAAGAAACGACGAATGGACGATATTGGATTCAGTTGAAGGCCCAGCGCTTGTTACGTCCTTTTTTATTCTCTTTCCCTTCCGAACTATATCATCATCTTCTGTTCGTTTTCTTGTTTTCCCCTTACCTTTACCGTCGTTACCGTTTGAGTAGTCCTTGCATAGGTGCTTCTTGAAACCCCCGTCCTTGAAGCACTCTAAGTCTTCATCATAAATGGCCCAAAGAGTACGGCCAACCGAGCGGTCACGGGGAACTTTTCGAAAGACAACAGTAGTGCTGAGGACATGTCGTATACTGTTCATCCATGTGGTTTCTCCGCGTTTATAGTATGGATGAACAATCGTAATCCAGTCGTAAATTTCTTGAAGCGTAAGCCGGTGTTCGGGGGAAGAAAGAATAGCCCTGCCTATGAGAGCAGCGTAGGACAGATCCGGTTTAGTAGTCAGGTAGGGACCTGGTGGGAGCTTATATGGCAAATCGTCGTATTCAGTTTCCCGTGGATCAGGTCCCATTGGTCCTGGCGACGAAACTAAGTTTACGATGCGACGGACAGGAGAAGAAATAGGAGAGGATGCGACTGGAGGAGGGGACGACGGCGGAAGAAGCAACTTTGCAAGTTTACCATTATGAGTTCGGTTAGCTTGTGGAGTTACGGGAATTGTAGATGACTGCATGGCCCTAAAAGCCACCGGCAAGTAATGCTGATATCCTATCAAGGCGGGATATGCATAGTAGGGTGGCAGAGGTTGACCCTTGAGAACAGATTGAGTGACTGGGCGCGTGGGGGTCGGTGTCTCAGCTCCCATTCCATCCTAGAAATTGAGTGAGTGTTTTGATGATTGAATTGAAGGAATTTTCTTGCCTTGGGTGGCTGTTGCGCGCTCAGATTAGTATGTTCCCTGTAGTACCTGTTTGTTGGTGGGGTAACAACGCCCCACTCGACCATGGGATTATTCTGACCGTATCAATGTGAATTTTTTTCCCAAATGGATATGCTTATGAGCTTACCTCGGGAGGGACACCCTGAACCTCTGTAGTAACGCTCGCATCAGTTGTTTTCGGATCATCGCGTACTTGAGTGGATTTGACAGTGAGACCTGACTGAGACGCGTTGCTGGGTGAGGGAGATGGTGGGTGGTGTCGATTCCTGCTCGACTCGCGTTCACGCCCCTTCCGACTCTTCCTCTGCCTCCTCTGCCTTTCAATTACCATCTCCATGCTATCCATGCGTCGGTGAGGGAGCTGGGGGTCATGTGGCTCCGACTTCACTGGCGTGGTGGGGGTGCCTGCGCGTAAGGAACTCGAGCTGGTTCGACTCAAAGAACGCGCAAATGATCGCGACGGCCCTACCAACTTCGAATTGGACTGCAAATCTGTGCCTGAAGGTGGCCTGGTATTTTCGAGCTCGAAAACGCGTGAAGACATGGCGTCGTCTGCGGTGAGAAACTGACGCATCTGGTCACTACGCTTCATAAGGTCTTCACGCGTGATACCTAGCGTATACAGAAGCTGAGAAATGGGTGATGCTTGCGGGTCCGTCATCTTGCGACCTGGGAAGGTTAAGCTTCGCAACCTAAAGATACAGTGGTTTTGTGTAAAAGAGATGAAAAATGTGGGGGAGAAAAGAAAGCTGCCAGGCAAATTGTGGTATCGCGACAACGGAGAGGAGAAACGGGAGAAGTGGGAGAAGAGCTTTACGACAGGGTGTGTTGTTGCATAATGAACTCTTGGAGCATGCTGCTTTTCGTCAAAACTCCGACTGCCACCAGATATAATAACATCCGAAAATATTCAAGTTCTACTAAGTACAAACAGCTTACGGCATTTTATACTACGGCGCAAACTCTGAATTATCTCCTGGTTAATATGGAGCAAAGGAGAATGTGAACGTCGGACTCACCTTCTTCGTCTAGGAGAGTACCCTCGTCGAGGGAGGCTTGGATAAATTCCGTTATAACAAGACGCCGTCGCCTTGGCCTACATCCACCTTCGAGTCAGTTCAACTACAGAAAGAGGGAAGTGGATACAGACTTTGAGGTTCGCTTCATCAGTTCTTGACGCCGGCTGTCGTCGCGTTTGTCAATCACGATGTGAGTGAGCTTCGGCTCCTCTAATCCCACAACACGTCCTCCGTTTTCAGTGATGAGCCGTTCGACCTCAGCAAAACTGAAGAATACTTGAGCAGTGCGACATCGCGAAATATCACTTCTACTTACTTCTTTTTAACACCGTCTCCATGTTTATTTGATTTGATAATGAAATTGTTTTCAACGGCGTTATCCACCGTATCAAGGTAAAAGCACCTGAAGGGCAGTCAATGGAGAAACAGTTGAACGTCGTATGAAGAGTCACGGACAGATGCTTGAAGATCAGCTCCTCGTCATACTGCATTGCGTTCTCCGTTTCTCCCATCATTGCATCCTATCATGGGAGCGTGAGGCATATTGTAAATGAGACAATACCCTCCATACCTTTTCGGGTAAATTACTAGCAGCCTCACCTGGTCTTTTCACTTGGAACCAGTCATCCAGATCGTCTTGATCTTCACCAGGTCGTGTTACATCAGCATTGTCAGAGTCTGCTTCAGTCGCTGATTCGTCATTGACGTAGGTTAGCGCAGCTGGTTTCTTCTCATCTATTCTGAGCCACTCGGCCAGCGCTGGGTCGATGTCATCGTCTTGTTCGACTTTGGGCGTGACTACCTCTTTTTCGACCGACTCCATAACTGCATCGTCGTCCAATTTTGAGGGTGCCGCTTCGTGTTCACCTTCCTCATCTTCCGCGATGAAATCGTCTGTCGATTGAGTTACGAGACTTGCATGAAAGAAATACCTTCCGCAGTGGCAATCAACTGGAGCACATCATTAACACCAATGAACTTACTTCTTTTTCATGGGAACTTTTTCGCCTTGGTCAACAGAATCAATGACCCAACTCGGCGTAAGAACATCAATCGTGCCCTTGTCGATTACTAACTTGAGGTCGTAAGCTGGGTACCAAAGTTAGGAATAGAAAGCATAATGAAAATTGGGGTTACAAACGCGTCACTTTCCCACCATACACAACATAAACATCCTGTTGTTTATTAACCACCTGTGCACAAGTTCCTCCATTGGCATAAATCCTGAATGCACGTTAGGATACAGGAGAGATATCGAAAGAGACAAAGACAGACATCTTGGAAATCGTTTTCTTGTCCTCTTCACCCGTTCTTGACTTAGGGTCAGACATTACCACTGAAGGATTTAACACAACTGTTGGTGACACAATATAAGGAATCGCGAACCAAATTTCATCCCCTCAAAAATGTTGCTCTCCACAATGATGCCTTTCTTTGAAAGGCCTTGGTATTGGGGGAGGACTGTAGCCTGTTGGGCGTGAGTAGTTGAAAATTGAGAAGAATGATAATTTCACTTTCGTTGCAGTCTTCTTCCTCTTCTTCTTTGACGTGCTGTTAAGTTCATAACAACTCATGTTGGAAATTCCGAAAACATAGCACATACTCATCATCATTTTCCATCTTTCTCTTCTTTTCTGAGCGAACATTTTCAAAAACGGCTAAAAGACAACAGGCATTATTTTTGGTCTTCCTAGAGGTAGATCACGTACCAGATGCCAACATACAATCAGCAACGCTGAGATCTTCCCGAATCCCCAGAGCACGAGGAAATCTCATAGTGTATCCCATATGGTACTGATCTAGGAAAGGAAATCAATATATTATTATGTCAATGCTCGAACAGGGCCAGACCAGAAGGCACAACTTCCGCAGCCTTGACCCTGAGAATAAATGAACTGAAGGATTGTCAGCATTGGCATTGCAATTATGTAGGGATAGGGGCTACTCCTCAGGGTTGAGGTAAAGTTCACCCTTGTCATCTTGACCTCGATTCGAAGTCTGCAGAAACTCGGGAGGATGCTTTGGATCCCTTGGTTTCCAGGGTTTAGCTCTGATCCAAACATAATCGGCAAAGGAAAGTCCAGAACCAATGCGAACAAAAGTGCTGTACCTGCGGATAGGTGTCATTTTCATGAGAGAAAAAAAATGAAGGGAAACTACTTTGGATCTTCGTCGTCGTCATAGGTTTTCCGATCATCGAAAACAGCGCATATTAGTGTCGAGACACCTCCGGATCGCTTTCCCGATCCGTAGTTCCCAGCTAGATGGTGTTAGAAACAACCTCGGGAAGAACTAAATTTCAAACGTACCAACGACAAGAACATCAACAGTTTCTCCAAGGTTGTCCTGTAGGATCACTTAGATCACGAATTCATGTTTGAATACTGTGCAAACCATGTATTCTGGTTTGACCTGTTTGAATCAAAGATCAATAGATGGTTTCTGAGTAGATATCAATACGTTCCTTAATCCAATCCAAATTTCTTCCATTCAGAACATATTTTGATTTCGGGTGCTTGATAACCAAACCTTCACCTCTGGCTTCCATGACGTCGTCCATTTTCTCTCTGATATCTTTGGCCGTCTTTCCTTTATATTCTGTTACAAACTCGATGCGACCTTGAACTTCTTTGAGACATTGCCTCATATTCTTTTTGCGGAACGCGGTGGAACGGTGGGTCAGCGACTGGCCGTTAAGGTACAAAAGATCAAAAACTCTGACTATAGAATGTCAGAGACGGTCATTAATATGGACATCGTGATCCCTACAACATGGTCGGGGGTTATGCTGGGTCTTGGACTTGTCTATGGAGTTTCCACGTTAATATCACTTATGTTGACAATTAAGTGACTATACCCAGAGCAGCTGTCTTCAAAGTTCCAAACGGTAGGTTTCGTTCAGAGACAGGGTCCCACACCAGCATTTCTCCATCCAAAATAATTCTTAAAAATTGGAAAATTAAATGAATTAATCTTCACTCAGAACAAAAACTTACTCATCCACGCGGGGGTCGAAGGCCCCGTCAATATACGGCGTCAAACTTCCCGCCCCAACATGTTTGCCATATAGATACGTGTAATCTTTCCCCTTCCTGATAATGGGGTGAGATTAAATTATAGAAAGGAATGGAATCACATACCGCGAGCAGTAAAAATATTCATTACCGCGTTTGTGTAACTGAATCCTCTCGCCGTCCAACTTCTCCTCGATAATAAATTCGGATCCGCCCATTTCCTTGACAGAGTCTTCGATTTTTTTTGTGGGGCGCTTACAAAGCATTGGTGCAAAGGCATGAAACAATTGGACATTTTTATTCTTCACAATTCGGGTAAATGTGTCGAACTGGTCTGAGACCACAAAAACTTACCTCGTCGTTTAAACGAAATGATGGGTCCCATAGCTCCCAAGCTACTTTCTTGAGGTCCGAGCAAGTATTGTACAGATCTTGTGCGTCAGGATGAAAAACAGAAAAGATTGTAGTTTCTTTAACCGAAATGTGCATGTCTGGAAAAACGATTAAATTGGGCCCTTCAGCGAAGAAATGCCAACCTTTCAGAATGATGCGTACAATCCATCTCTGTTCATCGGCTGTGGAGCGGTTGTATACCCGTTGCAATATCTTAGATTGGATGTCGCTGTTATGGTGCTCAAGGCAAGGGTGAATGAATCCGGATCCAGATGCTTACTGTTTACCCATGTTCTTTGCAAGGTCGTCGAGAATCTCATTGACGTCGTCGACCGATAGTGACCCTTCAATGACTGATGATCGCTTGCTGACCACTTCGTATAAAACAATAGGAAAATCTCCCGAGGCTTTCTGCAATTCCTTAACAACAACAATAAGCTCACAGCGACAAAGCCGTACCTCACGATCGGTGGGCTTCTTCCAGTTTAATAAACGAATTGCATCGGGATCTCTCATTCCAAGTGGAATAAGCTTGATGTATGTCTTCGCCAGATTTTTCTCTTTCAAACCATAAACTGCTCTCTCTCTATCTTTCTGTTTTCACACTCTCAATCAATCCGGAAGAACGGCAAGGAAAGGTGACAAAATTCACCTGAGGGAGCATTAGACGCAAGACAGGGTATAGATCATAGCCTTTCTCTTTCCGCCAATGCTATAGATTTAAACAAATTAAAATGAACAAAAAGACGCATAAGTGCCTTACGGAAAACCAGGCATCAATCAACTTCCGTCTTCTGTCTTGTTTTCGTTCCGTTTGCAGCTTCTCAAAGAGCCCTACCAAGATCCCGAATGGTGCGCTGTCGAAATTCTGGGGTGGCGGAGGATACGTGGGTGTCTCAAGGAGATGTTCAGTCTGAAGACCTGGAGAAGATGGGGCTGGTGTTGGCTGCATAGATGAAACCCATGTGATTACGTGGTCGTGTTCTTTGTGTTTGTTTGACACTTTAACGTTACATAAACTCCTAATGGAGACCGAAACTGAGAGTCCTATAGCTAATATCACGATCCGAGTGTAGAATCAGCGAACGACATCCTTGGCATTGTCACACCAATAATTGTGGTGAACTTTATGGTAATTACCTTCTCCTAGAATAATATGTCGATCGGCTTCGTTTGAGTCCTGATCATTGTTCCGAGCAGTGTTCCACTCAAAGTGACTCGTCCACTCTCTCCAACATTCTGCAAAATGTCAGCCGCTGGAAGCGTCTTCGCATTTTCTAACGCCAATAATGTCAGGGCTGCAAGCGCAAACGGTTCACCGCGATCCGAAGATGATTGGGCTCTGGAAAGTTGGTCGAACATTGGGACGGGGGTTTTCAGGTAAGGGCTTTGACTTCCCACTATAATTTACACGCATTTTATTGTTACAGGCCATGTGAGGATCGCCCGACACTCGAAAACTGGTCAATACGCCGCAATCAAGATAATCCCAAAAAGTTCTCTTGGTAGTCTCGTCTCCCTGAATCGGCTGGCCAATGAAGTCAAACACTGCTTGCTTGCTGTCGAACGAGAGATCGTCCTGATGAAGCTCATTGACCATCCAAATGTCCTGAAACTCTACGATGTTTGGGAGACCTCTTCCAGCATCTACTTAATCCTGGAGTACGTCCAAGGCGGAGAACTATTCGAGTACCTGTGCGATGAAGGCCGACGCCCAGTAGAAGAAGCTCTTGACTATTTCCAACAAATAGTCTGCGCCGTTGACTATTGCCACCGCTTCAACATTGCCCATCGCGATCTCAAGCTTGAGAATATCCTCATCGATCAGAACAAGGATGTCAAAGTCGCAGACTTTGGCATGGCCGCATGGCAAGATACCTCCAAAGGAAGCCTACTCCGCACGTCTTGTGGCAGTCCGCATTATGCCGCCCCCGAAGTCATTTCTGGAAAGCCTTACGATGGACCCGCGGCTGATATCTGGTCTTGTGGAATCATTCTTTACGCCCTGCTCATAGCGAGACTGCCTTTCGACGACGACGATTGTCCTACCCTGCTCCAGAAGATCGCAATCGGAAAATTCGACATGCCCACCGATATCGACGTACGGGCTCGGGATCTTATCTCGCGTATGTTAGACACGGATGTCACCAGGCGGATAACTATGCCAGACATCCTGCGACACCCCTTCTTTCTATCAAATCCCCTAAAGAATCCAGAAGCACTGGCGCCAAATCGCAACGTTGACCTCATCGCTCAGCGCCCCACACCCCGGTCCACAATAGATCCGGACATTTTTGCTAATCTGCGCACTTTATGGCATGGAATGTCGGATTCGGACCTCATAGAAGCGTTGACAAGTCCTGATCATAATTGGCAGAAGGGTATCTACCATCTCCTTTCCAATTATCGAAAGAAATACCTCGACAGTAGAAGGGAGGAAGAAGAGGTCATCCAAACTAGAAAACGAAGGAAGCAACAGCGGCAAGCTGCAAAGCAATGTAACACAGATGTTGAATTCAGTCTCCCCCTTCGCTCTGGACCTCCCACACCCCGGCGTGCTCGCGGACAGCAACACCCCATGTCGTGCTCAACGATGACCTTCATTCACGTCCAAAAACCTGGTCAGAGCGCCCCTTTGATCTCCCTGTCGGTCCCTTCACCAGGAAACAACACCCCTGTCATTTACCCTGAAACGGACCTCGATGAGCATCTCTCCATGGTAGCTGCTCCGGATTTAGAGGACGAGAAAATTCGGGCTTTCTTCCAACAAGTGGCGAATCACCTTAACATCCTTCAAGCTAGGACCACACCCATCAATTCTCCAAAGGTCAATAGTGTTGAATCGCCCCCTTTACTCCAGCTTCCTGAGATGCCGTCAACTAATCTACTGCTCGCATCTCGAAGTGCCAATACTGCAGATACGTTCGGAGGTCCTCCAGTTGATCTGAGCGGCATTCGCCCCCTCTCCTTACGTCGCGAGACTGACACCCTGAAGTCGTCAAAGAAGCGACATGCTGATGACAAGGAAAATACCCATCAATTTACGGAGTCGGATCTCATCAATCGTCGATCTCCTCTGGCGCGGCACAACCTGAAAATGACAGACAACCGCTGTATTCAACCCCTGGAGACAACTCCCGCTCTGTCGGGGAAGGCTCCGAATGTCGGGAATGAACTTCTGGTATCCAATCCACTATCCCCCCACTTTTCCGAAGCCGGCTCGTCGTTTACGACATCTTCTCCAAAGTCCTGGAAGGCTCCTAAGAAGTGGCTAGATAACGTCTTCAAATTCAAGACTGCGACATATGTCTTGCTTTCACTCCGTGATATTAATATCACCCGCTCAGAGTGTCGTCGTCTGCTTATGGAACTGGGCTTGCTTGTTTCCATCGAAGACTCTGAAATGTTGGGAGTGCTGAAGTGCCGTTCCGTCGATCTTCAAGGCGCAAATCATACGCAGGGGGTGAAATCGCTTAAGTTCCGCGTTGAAATGCAATGGCCATCACCTCGACTCTGCCACGAGGGATACTTGGTTTCTTTGCATTTTATTCAAGAAAAAGGTTCGCTTGAGGCATTCAAGGGAATATTCCAGCAGGTTGCGAGGAGCTGGTCCTTGGACCGACCCAAAATGTTGCTTAATCTTGGCCCGATAATGGTTTCGTCGTCTACGGATGAAGCTTTCAGGTATTAAGGAATCCACAGTTTTTCATTTGAAATCGCGATATTTTACACATGTCTCAACCGTTAAAATGCGCCTTGGTTGTTAGTGTTATGTACATAAACCACCGAACGACCTTGATGCGGCCAGAGGTAGAAGGAAAATCTGGAATGGTTCCTGTCAAATCTGCACTATGTTCGTCAAGATAAAGAAAATCTGCCGCGGCTGTCGGCTCATAAGATGCACTAAGGCTCGTTCCATCATATCCAGGGCGAGAGTTTGACCTTGAGAACCAGGGTGTCAGACTTGCCACGATCAGGTCGCCTTGAGAAACATGAAGGGAAGGCAGAATCGGGCCAAAGCAAAATAAGACACCACTAGGTTCAAAGAGACACTCGTTACGATCTGATTGAACCAGGTCGTCAGACCAATACGCCGTCGCCAGGAACAGTGCCGGCGTTTTGGTGATTTGGGATGTGAAGTTTGTCGGATGAATGGTTGCGTCAAAGGATCGTGTTGAATCTCGCCTTTATACCGGATGGGAATATAATACTATGAAATGCACTATGATTTATTTTATTGGAGCCCTATGCCTGTACATCGATCGTAATTTCGCAATTTCCCCCCATACCTTCCCTCATCTCCATCCCCAACATGATCATTACGAACTTCCTAGCTCGCAATCGCAATCATCTGTGACTTCAGCTGGCTGTCCATCCGCTCGGTACCACATCGTCGCAATCTTTATACTCGACTTTTATAAGGAGGTGATTCGACTCATGCGACGCATTTGACATTCCAATTTCTCCTTGTGCCTTCAATCATTGGCGCAAATGTTACAAGTGTCAAGAAGATTGTTACTAGTACGAGAGCACCTTTGTGTGTTCAAATAGATCGACTAATGTTGCAGGAAATAGGCCGGGACTCTGATTTGCAGTCACAAAAGTGCAAATTACCATTTGAGTTCATTCATAGCACCAGTTAGGCCCGCAAGCCCGATCACGAGATGGACGAAGATAAGCTCGGACAACTCCGAACCAAAAATTGTGGCAGAGGGCAAACCTGACCTTTCATCTCTTCCTCCTCCTCCCTCTACAATAACAATGGATGTAAGTACACACCCTATCTCTGTGCATCTGCCAGCCATGATCACATTTCTGATTCTATTTTGCAGCCAACTTACGTCCAAAATCTACATCATCTACTGCTCCAGACCACGTCCAGTAATACAGCCGCCTTGAAAGCAGTATGACTCTCTTCTTTCTGTTACACCAAACACTTATATTGCCATTTGAAAGGCTACCGCACAACTAAATCAAGAATTTTACAAGAACTCTTCTTGCATTCCTGCTCTCGCCAGCATCCTCGCCAACTCTCCCGAACAATCGGTACCCCATAATCGCGTTCACCTTTGAACAATATTTGACTTTTTTTGTTTCAGATTCGTCAGTTGGCTGCTGTAGAACTCCGGAAACGCGTTTCTCAAAATGGAAACAAACTATGGACTCTTTTGCCTCAGGACGAACGCGAAGTCATCAAATCCAAGCTTCCAGAACTTGTCTTGGCCGAGCCTATGTAAGCAAATCTACCCCACGACCCACGCTTAATAACACTTTACAGCGAGATCGTCCGACATTCCGCGTCTCGTGTCGTCTCAGCGATTGCCTCTCTTGAAGTCTGCCAAGGTGCATGGCCCCAACTTCTTCCTTTTCTCGTAGAGGCATGTTCGTCTCAGAACATAGCCCATCGTGAAGCTAGCTCTTTTATCCTCTTCACTATCCTCGAAAGCGTCATCGATGATTTCCAAGATCGTCTACACCAGCTCTTCCAGATATTTAGCCATCTTATCAATGACCCTGAAAGCATTAAGGTTCGCATCGTGACAGTTAGAGCGTTGGGAGAGATTGCCCAGCTTATTGACACCGACGATAAACCTGAACTTGTCAGTCACTCTATTCTCCTCCTGTCTATGACACGAAGTAAATGATAACATACAGAAAGCATATCAAGAACTCGTTCCTTCAATTATCCAGGTTATCGGTCAGACAGTAGAAGCAAAAGACGAGACTGGTGCTAGACAACTTTTTGATGTCATAGAGTCACTTCTTATCCTCGTACGCTCGTTTCTTTCTTCATCCAAGCATGTCAAGTCACTCTTGTTTAGGAAGTTCCAGTTCTCGGCAAACATATCCCCCAACTAGTCAACTTCCTCCTTCTTGTTGGTGCAAACCATTCAGTGGACCCAGAGCTTCGCGTTCTTGCACTTAATGCATTGAACTGGACGGTGCAGTAGTAAGTTTGATGTCTTACGTAGGGGGTTTCCAGTGAACCTTTTTTTCAGCAAAAAATCCAAGCTCCAGAGTCTTAACCTTGCGGGGGCTATATTGGAAGGTCTCATGCCAATTACGGCTGAAGAAGAGCCTGAAGATATCGACGATGATGCACCTTCCAGAGTTCGTCCCGTTTTCCAGCATTCAATCATGGACTCCCGTCTAACTTTCCTCCTAGTCTGCCCTCCGCATTATCGATGGACTCTCTACGAACCTACCCCCAAGCCAAGTCTTCCCCTCCCTGAGCACTTTGATTGTACAATTTTTCCAATCAGCCGACCCATCCCGCCGTCGCGGGGCAGTTCTCTCACTCGGCATGGCCGTTGAAGGCTGCAGTGAATTCATGGGTTCTCGCATGGAGCAAGTCTGGCCACTCATTGAGGCTGGTTTGCAAGACCCAGACGCGAACGTCAGGAAAGCCAGCTGTGTCGCGGTTGGTTGTCTCTGTGAATCGTTGGATGAACAATGTGCATCTAAGCATGCAGTTCTCGTCCCTGTACGTGACGTTTGTCTTTTTTTTTTGTTTCCTCACCAAAATCTCTCCCTCCAGGCCATCATGAACCTAATCAATGATCCTGTCACCCAACGTTCAGCTTGCACTGCCCTTGATGCTTTGCTCGAAATTCTTCAAGATTCCATTGGCCAATATCTCCCTCTCATCATGGACCGCCTTGCCATCCTCTTGGACTCTGCTCCTCTTAACGTCAAAGCTGTCGTGGCCGGAGCCATTGGGAGTGCCTCTCACGCTTCCAAAGCTAACTTCCTCCCGTATTTTGATCCGACTATCAAACGCCTGGCTCCGTTCCTAACATTAACAGGCGATGGTGAAGAGATCGAGCTCAGGGGAATCGCCATGGATGCTATTGGCACATTTGCCGAGGCTGTGGGCAAGGATGTTTTCCGCCCTTATTTCGCAGATATGATGCGTCATGCGTTTGAGGGTTTGAAGATGGAAAGTGCGAGGCTTCATGAGTGCAGCTTTTTGTTCATTGGGGTCATGGCTCGTGTGTTTGAGGAGGAATTTGCACCCTATTTGAATGACGTGGTGCCACCTCTCATTGCGAGCTGCAAGCAGCATGAGAAGGGCGAGGATCCTCTTCAAAGTATGCTTTTTTTTTCCTTGCGGTTTCTATTCTAAGTTTCAATTAGTTTCTCTATCGGATGCAGCCTCCGCCTTCTCGTCTGGCTCTTCCCCAGTTCATGCACTCACTGCAAGTGACGACACGGAGGATGCCATCGACATCGAAGACTTAGACTTAGACAAATTGATGGACGTCAACAGTGCCATTGCAGTCGAAAAAGAGATCGCGGCCGATACCATCGGAACTCTCTTTGCTGCTACGCAAGCTCATTTCCTTGCTTATGTTGAACAGTGCACCCTCGAACTTGTTGCGCTGCTTCCGCATTATTACGAAGGCATCCGGAAGAGTGCTACTGATTCATTGTTGGAGATCGTGAGGACCTTTTATGACCTGAGTGATCATGAGGAATGGGTCCCCGGTTCGGGCTCAGTGAGTTCGGTTTTCATTTTTTTAGAGATCAAAATTTTATTTCCCTTCCTAGCAGCAGCAACCCCTAGAAACCCGGGTTAACGAACTTATTAATCACTGCCTTCCTGCGCTCTTGGACATGTATGATACCGAAGACAACAAGTAAGTGTTGATTTGTTTATTTTGAACTTTCGGGTCTTTCCTTGCGATGTGATGAAATATTAACTCAGCTCACCTCGAGCACTTTTGCTGTGAGATTACGAATTTATGTCATAGTTACGCTGATCGCATTGGCCTTATTTTCTACTTAGTGTAGTGTGTCTGACCACGCGTTTTCCTTCACAGATCCGTCGTTGCAGCATTATGCATTGGATTGGCAGAAACGATCAGCAAGATTGGCCCACAGTTCATTTCTATCTGTAAGTAATATCCTTTCCCTGTGGATATGATTTTGACGGGTATTGTATAGATTATGAACGAATCTGTGCAATAGCGATGCAAATCCTGGAACAAAAAGCTTTCTGCCAACAAGATCCGGATCAGGATGAGGATGAAGAGGTACCAGAAGACCAGGCAGAGTATGACTCTGTTCTTATTTCGTCTGCGGGTGACCTTGTTGCTTCACTTGCAAATGCCTACGGTGCCGACTTCGCCCAGGCTTTTAACACCTTTTTGCCTCTGATTGCGAAATATTATGTATGATCTCACTTTCCCCCTTGGAGTTTTAACCGACAACCTTACAGAAAAAGAACCGTTCACTGAACGACCGTTCCGCTGCCATAGGTTGCATCGCCGAGATTATCGACGGCATGAAAGGGGCCATTACTCCACATACCGACAGCCTTCTCAACATCCTTGACCGTGCCCTCAAAGATGAAGAATACGAAGTCCTAAGCAACGCTGCATTCGCCACTGGGCTTCTCATCGAACATTCTACGTCCGATCTCTCGCGACATCTAGGACACATCTTGCAAATCCTTCACCCACTATTCATCATCCCACCTAACCCCACTAGTGCCCGGCAAAACGCCAAAGACAACGCTGCAGGGGCGGTTGGGCGGATGATTATCCGATACGCTACCTTCATTCCGCTTGACCAGGTTCTTCCTGTCTTCCTTGGTGCTCTGCCCTTGAAAGATCACCTTGAGAACCGACCTGTGTTCAGAGCACTCTTCCAACTTTTTGAGACGAATGGGGCACTTTTATATCCTTATTTGGATCAACTTCTACCAGTCTTCGCTTATGTTTTGGATCCAAGTGGGAAAGATCAACTTGGTGATGAAATTCGTGCACAGCTGATTCGCTTTATTGCCCTCATCGCTCAAGAGGCACCAGACAAAGTGCAGGCGGCCGGTTTGAATCCCTACTTGCCCGCGTGATAGATGGTTTCTTCTTTCTTCTTTACTGCAATCCCTTTTCGTTCTCGTACTCTTCTTGACATTAATCTAGGTTACTGTTGTATGGCGTGTCTTGTGGTTCGAAATACAAGATGGAAAGTATCCTTTTTGAGATGTTATGTGGGATTCACCACCACTATGTGTCTTGTAAAGCAATATTCAATTTTTATAATGAGTCAAATGCTGTATATAAATTGAAATTCCTGACTGTCGTTATGCGGCTGCAACGCTTCAGACTTGTCATGACATATAAAACGCAATGAGACTGCAGTCTCACTAACATCTCGATTCATCTTTCCTTTATAAGTAGCAGGAGACGGATTTTTGTCAATGTATACTTACTTAAACTTAAAGTTGTCGTCACAAGTTTACATTAGTAGCACAGCCGCCATCCACTTGCTCTCTCGTGAACTCGCTGGCCGACTCGTTCTCCGGCTTGACCTTCCCGCCCAACACACCCTTCCTGAATCCTATGACCAACGTTCTTTTATTTATTCTGGTGTTCCTAACGGCTGCGACGCCTAATCTTGCAAATGCTACGAATAGTGGTGCTGCTGTGACGGTTCTTCAACCTCTTAATGACCAACTGCCCCTAGTCGCGAGGATTGGACAGCCCTACTCCTGGACGATCTCGCCCTTGACTTTCATCTATGCCGGTGGTGGATCCTTGAATTACGCAACGTCCGCATTGCCAGGCTGGGTATCGTTTGACGCCAACACGCAGACTTTTCGTGGGACTCCCTCTGCGAAAGATGTGGGCTATCCTGAAATCACACTCACTGCTTATAATGCGGAATCTTCTGCCTCTTCTAAGTTTACTATCTGTGTCGCACGCGAACCCGCCCCTACCTTGAAACTGCCTCTGGAGCAGCAGTTTGTCCCTGATTCACGGTCCCTTTCCTCAGTATACTTTTTAAGAAACAGTTCTGCATTAACCACGCCTCACCCTGCGCTGAGAATACCGAGGAAATGGTCTTTCAGTGTCGGCATGGAGAGCGACATGTTTCTTGACGCACCAAGAATGTTTTACGAACTACGGCTTGCGAACGGTTCTGCAATCCCGGATTACTTGAATTTCAACTCCAAAACTGTGACACTGGATGGGATCATTCCTTCTGCTGAAAAGATTCCCCAACCTTCTGTCATCTCGTGTGTTTTACACGCTTCTGACCAGGAGGGCTATACGACGGCATCACTCCCGTTCGATCTCGTCGTCGCGGATCACGAACTTTCTCTTTCTCAAGTTCTTCCGACCATTAATATCACCATTACGGGTCCGTTCGTGGCAAGTCTGACCTCAGCCGTGGATTTTAAAGGCGTTCTCGTGGATGGCGATCCCATTCGGCCATCCAATATCTCGTCTTTGGATATCGATGTCTCTAACTACTCATGGTTACAATACGATAAAGCTAGTCGAACTCTCTTCGGAACACCCGGCGTCGAAGTCACCGGGACCACGCCTTTACTTCCTGTTAATCTGACGACCTGGTTCAATCAGAGCGTCGTAACGAGTGTCTCTTTGAACCTAGTGGAGTCTTATTTTGCTTTGCCGGTTCTGCCTTCCCTTCATGTTTCTCAAGGCGACCTGATCGTAGCAAGTCTGACACCCTGGTTCTCAAGGTCAAACTCTCGCCCTGGATACGATGGAACGAACCTTAGTGCATCTTATGAGCCGACAGCCGCGGCAGATTTTCTTTATTTTGACGAACATAGTGCAGATTTGACAGGAACCATTCCAGATTTTCCTTCTACCTCTGGCCGCATCACGGTGTCATTCACTGCTTATTCGGATATTACACACACGACGTCTCATACCAGTCTGACTATCTTTGTTCCTGGTACAGGGAATACCCAATCTCTGGCACCTTCACAAGCCGATGGCCTTGGTGACGACACCCACAAAAGGCTTGCGCTCGCTCTCGGACTGTCTTTTGGAGTAATCGGTGGACTTTGTGTGCTTGCTGGCTTATTTGCTCTTGTGAGGCGCTGGGCCAAAGTCGAAGATACTGCAATTGTTGGCGAGGAAGGTCGGCGTGCCTGGAGTGAGAAAGATCAACGTTGGTATGGATTGGCATTGAGTCCAGGTGGAATCACCGAAAAAGAGGAGAAGGAAACGGCGGTGAGCAAGTCATTGCCGTTTGCAAAACCTCGTGGACCTCGATCCCAGTACGGTGGTCTTGGCTTGCGACTCGTGAATGAGAGGGGGCAAGTAACTACGGACTCTCAGGAACATTTGGTTGGTCAAGGCGTGATGAGGAAGAGAGAGTTCATTGCGCGGATCAAGGAAACGGTACGACAGGTCAGCAACAAGTACGCCAGGAAAGAGGACCCGAATGCCAACCGACCAGCGATTGGTAAACCGATACTTGTTTCTTCAACTCGAACGTCTGCCAATCAGCCAGAAGTTATTGTGCACAGCTCATCCTCGGACCCTTTTGACGATAATATGGCACCCAGTCGACCTGGGAGCACATTTTTATCTTCGCCATCGGGATCGACTGGTCAGCAATCTATGCCAAGACGGCGTGCAGACTTTGCTGCACCCAGAAATCCTGCTCAGGTTCACTTCAAGGACGGACTTCTTGTTCGGCAACCATCCACAGGCTCAGTTGGGTACGTTGTTTCCGAGATTTGAGTAAACCTTGCTGTTGACATTGTTTATTAGTGATGTCAGTTACCGCAGTGGCAAAAGTGGCGTATCCGGGGAGTCGCTTTTCGAAGCTGCAATGGGTCCTCCAACAAGACCACGGCTTGTGCCATTTACAAGTTCAACTAGAGTCCCAGTGCCTGATGCAGACGCCGCCGTATTTACTGGCAATCGCATCGCCAGTCAACGTGCTAAGGTGTGCAAGACCGATACAGGGGAGGCCTGCGAAGATACGGGACTCAAAGCCAGTGACACCGCAGATGATCTATCGATGGGACTACACTACATGCGTTCGTTGGTTGATCATCCCCCCAGCAACGCAGGTAATGGATCATCTCTGTCCAATGTCCGTTCCTCCTTTACCTCTCTCGAGTCGTCTCATGTTGGTCACAAAACGGGAACGGAGCTTAGTGTGACAAATGTAGTCATTCGTGTCGGGGAACGATTCAAATTCCGCGTGCCCATTTTCCCTACATCGGGAACAACAGTGGAGAAGTTTGTTGTGAAGCTCGTATCTGGAGGGATTTTACCCAAGTTTATTCAACCTGACTTAAGTGGCATTTTGACAAAGGGTGTGTTGGAGCTAGCAGGAGTTGCCACGCTCCGCGATCTAGGGGGATTGAATGTTGGTGTGTATACCAATACTGGTGTTTGCATGGCGAGGGTCATTATCGAGGTTGTTGGTAATTGAGAAAGCGGACTTGCATGTATATTCTTTGAGTTGTGTTGCTCAGCCTATAGATTTGTAGCACGTTTTACACACTATCCTTATAATTCGATGATACTCTTCAGCAAGAAACGAGGTATAATAGTAAAACTTGACAGAAAACATATTGTAAGAGCTTTAACCACCCCTCTGCCCTAACGCATACATCACAGGGAAAAACGACTGGTGATGGGTTTACGACTTCCAAATCAATATAGCAAGGGAGCCAATGTAGAAATAGATGAAATGTTTCGTTTCTGGAGGGAGAAAGGGTCAGAAAAAACACAAAAAAAATAAGTTAAGCCCAGTGTTAGTCGCACACCAGAAACTTGGAAAAAAAACGCGTCTTCAATGAATTAAAAATGCTTACCGTGAGTGACATAGCTGCCAAAATTCTTTCCGACGACAACATGCCACGTTGGGCCATGTCTTCTATCAAACTCCTTCTTGATTTGAGCGGCGATGTCTTTCTCGATGTTATATTTCTCGAGAGCAGAAGACGTGATGTCGACCGATTCCTGCTGCATAACCTCGCTCATGTCGACACTTTTGATGATGGCTTTAGGGGCACTGGTAGTGGGCTGGCCGGACGTGTTCTCTGTATTTTCCTCTGGCTTGTCCATATTTGCAGGTGAGGATGGTGAGGATGGACGACTACAAGCAAGTTGTCACTGTTGTGGGTATTTTTTTGAAGCACGTGGCACATTCGGAGTTCAAATCGGCCATCCAAACTTACCTCTCCTTAAACCCGTAAGTAGTGTCTCAACTTACTGCCCGTTCTAAAACTTCCCAGCCGACAATGTTCATTAGCATCCGACAAAAGTTGATCTGCTTTACAGCCAAACTCCATCACATTTTAGAATGGGTACACAATTTAGTTTTAAGTCGGAGAAAGCCGAAGCACGTTACCACGTGACACGTGTGACAACGCGTTAAAACATAAGGGAAATCACTTAGTTACTATTAGTATTACAAATAAAGTAGCTTGTCACGCATTATCTAATAATATTCACAGCATAGTAACAGTGTGACTAATCGTTGTAACTTGCGCTCAGGTACACGCCAGGATTTACGCATTTCGTATACTTCCGTGCAGGCTGCATATATATGACAAAAACAAACACTCTCACAACCTTTATCCTGAAGTAATTATTGATTTATTTATATTGTTTATTTATTTGGATATTTTAAAAAATAATTTTGTGTAATTTATTTTGGATAACTATGCAACTGAGATAAAGCTGGGGTCCAGAGGGTTGCGCCCCTGGCAAGCTGAAGATCAGGAGTGAAGCAGGTGGGTGAGCGAAGCCAACTCGCCGTAAGCTTGTTCATCATGACAGAAAAATCTATTTATGTAAATACTAGCTTTCAAGTTATCAGATTGCCAACAATAAAATCTGCTTCTGTCAGACGTTCTCCTTCAGAATCAACAAATATTCCTCTTTCAAAGACCTCCTCCAGATCAAGCTCGCAAAACGAACAACCCAACTTGCTCATGACCCATAAAGTGCCTCTGAGCAACACCAACACAAGTAGCAAGCCAAGCGGTATTACAAAGGCCATGTAGACGGCCATCTCCGAAGCACTCCTGGTTTCGATGATAACCGCTTCGTTCTTGAGGAGAATGGCACCGATGCCAAGGGTGTATAAAAAGGTCGTAATCGGCACCAAGAGCCTGGAAATACTTGTTTGGGTGATGCTTGGATCGTTCGCAAGTTGGCGAGCTGCGTTTTGTAACGTTTTCATCGCCATTGGAATTTGACCGATATTGGTGTGCCCCTCCACCCTACCCGACGGCCTTTTCCGGTCCGAACTTTCCGCTGGACGACCCACCCCAAAACACAAATCATTTGGAGGCGTAGGTGCTGAAATTATAATGGGAGGAATTGGAAGGATCGCTTTCTCAACTGAGGATACCGAATCTGAGGGGATAACCTCTGCTATTGTCCCTCCTCTGAGACCCTCTGCTAAAGGACGCCGTTCTTGACGAAAAAAACCCTGCAGGCCAGTGATAGGTCGAGTATCTCGGGGACTGCGATTCGACGTAGGATCGACGGGAAGACAAGTCTCACAAGAAAGCTCAGAGGATGTCGCAGACGACTGTTCCGAAGTGTCTGACTTGATGCGACGTTCCCGTTTGTCCATCCAGGATGGTGATTTTCGTAAGAGGAGGGTTACGAATTTCGGCGTCGTCTTCAACTTTGCTACGGATTTTTGCAGGTCTGGATTAGACTTGGTGCCACTTCGAAATCCGAGTCTTCCAATGCCGCGTGCATTCGATTTGTCAATTGGCTGGGTGACTCCCAAGCCAGTGCGACGGTTGTTCCAACGGAAACTGAACCCCTGTTTCTGTCTTATCCTCCCGGGCCCCAAATCTGAAGGCAGTAGTACGTCTGAGGTGCCTTGGACATCTTCCAGAGATGTGAGAGGGTAGACAAGGGGGCCCGGAATATCTGATTTGCTGTCCATGTGAGTAACGACCAAGCTGTTTCGCAGATTGAAGATGAATTTTGCCATTGGTGAAAGATCTTTGATGGTGATCACTGTTTGACTGAGATCTTGTAATCCTTTCTTTTATGTAATTCAAAACAATTCTAAAAGCAACTGGCAGTCTGAAACCTGATTTGCTCCCACTTTACGCCCCTAACTACTTATATATAAATCAGTGACACAATGTACGCAGGAGGCAACTTGGGCTTTTTTTCCCTCATCATTTGCTGAGAAATGCAGATCGCACATTGATGGCTGATTTTATCTAGTTCCTCTCGACATTGACATGCTTGCACCCGAGGTTATCATGTTCTGTTAAATTATTCAGAACAAATTGAATTTGCACGTCGTGATTTTTTGGTCTCAATTGGACAAATGAATTACGCCCAACCTCAAATATCAATAGGAATTCGTGCTATCGAACATATTGCGAGGGCAATGGACTCTCGAATATGTAATCCACATCGATTTGAAGTCGCCATTGCACTGCAAGCTTTTCCCCTTTCTTCGCCCACCAAACTTTGAAATTGAGCCGGGCCCGTCGGCCGCCAGTGGTGCGGAAATTCGAAGCTGAGCTGGGGACCAAACACCGGGACTCTACAATGTTCAACATGAATCATGTTGATGTACATTGTAGCTGTTCGTGTTGTTTTTCCTATCCTTCGCCTTTGTTCCCGTTACTGAAGCTCTTTTGGAGGCAAATTGCTTGTTATTCAGATTATTATTTTTTGAAGTCATAAAACTGGTTCAAATCACGTTCCTCAGTACGAGGTACGGTTGCGATCATGCAGACTTTGCCATCTACATACGCCAACGGCCATTTGTGGTGGTCGGTGAGGTACGTGGACTTAAAAGTCATTGGTGTGAGCCTGTGGCCCCAGACAATCAGAAGGTCGTCTGAGTCAAGTTCCCAATCATCTTTGTAATATGATCCTTCCTCGCCGTCGTACTGGCTTGCCAAGTGGTATGACAGCAGGTCAAACATGTGATATTCAATTTGACGATTTTGTCGAGCAACACTGCATTGATATCATCAAGATAAGCAGCTTTAATGTCGACAGGAAGTGAAAGGAGGTCTCATGCACGTTTTATTGTCGCGTCAGAGCCCTTGAGACATTATTTAATACCAGACACTTCAATAATTCGGGAACCGTCCATATCCACGTCGAGAGGATACTTGTGACTGAGGGAGAATCCAATGAATCCGCCTTCGGGAAAGGCGGTAGGGTCTTCAAGAAGACGAACCAACGCTTCCAACATGGAAGCATCACGAGGAGTATTAGTATCGACATGTGCTTCGGAGAATCCACCAGATGCTAAGCGTGTCGTCCAAATGAGCTGAAGTGAAAGAGTTAAAACGTGATACATATCTTACCGTACACGTTGAGTTTATCCAACTCGACTTTGATGTCCTTGGCATCGAAACGACCGCGAAGTAGGGTTTCTGCCACCATGCCTAATATCCCTTCATCGTATTGCAAAATTTCCTGCCTCCATTATTCCTGCCTTGCGAAAAGACTCCTCCGGTACATTGGTTTGAGTAGGGCCTTCGGCAGGCTTGCATGAACTGAGCAGATTCTCGAACTGAGAATTCGTTGCCGAGGAACCTGAAGATCGACAAAGTTACTAAATCAATGAAACACACCTGGAACCTACTTCGCCTGACTTGTAGAACAGTGTCTTAGTGGAATGCCAGGGGAAGGTGGCATCACAAAAAGGCACATTGTCGAGGCCTTCGAGTACCTTTCCCAGAGCATCGCACCGAACACAGCCCGATCGTACTTTAGAGTCAAATACTTTAAGGATGTACACCAACAACACCAAATAGCTTGAGCTTCCCAAAATGAACACTCAATTTCGACCTCTCAGAATTCCAAAGCGCTCCTTGTTCACATCCAGATCCACTACACCACCCCGTTTGCCTCTCCGGACGACTCTATACGCTACCACCTTCCTCGTCTCTGCAGGCTTGTTTGCCGTATACTATTTCGATGCACGGTCTGCATTGCATAGGTACTTCGTTACCCCTGTTTTGAGGAACACTTTGGATGCAGAGACGAGTCACCGGTTTGCTCTCGGCATTTTAAAGTCTGGTTTGGCACCAAGGGATCCTTTGTCGGATGATGCTAGGTTGAAAACCAAGGTATGTCCGTCTCCGTCGCTGTTGTCAGGGCTCCCCGTTTTAAAATCATTCCACTTCAGATTTGGGATCTAGAAATTTCAAACCCTGTAGGTTTGGCAGCAGGCTTTGACAAAGATGGAGAGGCTATAGACGGTCATCCATTACCTTGTAGCACTTCTTCCGAATGCTGAACTATATTCCAGGACTCTTCAATCTAGGCTTCAGCTGGGTAGAAATCGGTAGCGTAACACCAAAACCACAGGTAAATACACACTCTAACTTCATCTACACCCCGATCACCAACTCGAATCCTAGGCAGGTAATGCCCGTCCTCGAGTGTTCCGTCTCGAAGAAGACTCCGCCGTGATAAACCGATACGGTTTTCCTTCTCAAGGACACACCTCCGTCCTGTCTCGCCTTCGTGCCCGGATCCCCACCCTCTCACGATTTTCCTCCCCGGAAAATGAGACAGCCTCGTTCCGCAACCGTGCTTTACTTGCTGTCAATCTTGGAAAGAACAAAGACTCTCCCGTAGATTCAATAGACGACTTTTTGCAGGGTGTACGGACGTTTGGTCCGTATGCTGATGTATTAGTTGTAAATGTTTCGAGTCCGAACACGCCAGGATTACGGTTCGTTTACTGGTTGTCCTTTCCCTTTCGAACTTATTTACTTACGATTCACCAAGTGGTTTACAAAACAAGGATATCCTAGAAAAACTCCTTAAAGGCGTTACAACATCCAGGGATGAACTCAAACCATCGCCATTGATGTCCAAAGCTCCGAAAATAGTTTTGAAAATAGCACCCGACCTTGACGAGTCACAACTCATAGAAATGGCAGAAGTGATACGGAAGAGCAACATAGATGGGGTCATCGTCAGCAACACCACAATCCAACGACCAAAGACGCTAATCAACAGTAAGTCTGTCCGTCTCCCCAACTTTCAAGTTCTCAAATCACAATCACAAAATAGACAACAAACTCGAACAAGGAGGTCTATCTGGTCCACCTATCAAACCTTTCTCATTGAAGGCACTCCGAACCCTGCGCTCTCACCTTCCCGCCTCGATTCCCCTCATCGGATGCGGGGGCATCAGCACAGGCCAAGACGCGCTCGACTACGCCAAAGCCGGAGCGAGCACGGTCCAGCTTTACACTGGCTTCGCATACGATGGGGTCGGCGCATGCAGACGGATCAAAGACCAGTTGGGTGAATTGCTAGTGAAGGAGGGTAAGAGTTGGGAAGAGGTTGTACGTGATGCGGTGGACAGGTTGAGTTGGAAGGAGGAGGATATCAATGTGACTGTGCCGAGGATGATAGAGGAAGCAAAGGAGTTGAATGTGATGTTGGATAAATTGGCACAAAGGCTGTCAGTGTAGATTAGTAAAGTGCGCTCAAGTTATTTTTAGCCCCATCCCTTGAACCGAATCTTTATGTTCCCCAGCACGAAGGGACCCTGATTAGCGCATGAACAGTCTAGTCTCGTCTGCTGCCGACAGCAATGTCAATGACATTGGCCACAGTGCCACAGAATTGACCAGCATAAGTTCTCGTATCTCCTTCCAACATGGCTTACCCGTCGATCAACTCAAGTTGCTTACTGCAAACCCTCCCGAGACGAAGATCACGAACCTCTCTGAACTCGAATCGTATAGAAAAAGCGATATTAATACTACCACAGGCATCTTGAAACTAGTTACAGCAAACGAGTGGTACCCTGCCAGTGGCAACGGTGGTTCGTCGACGAAAACCGTCATGATAGACAACGAAACGGGTACCCATGTCGAAAAACACCCCGATTTGTGGTTCGAAGACGGCAGTGTTATCTGTCGTGCTGAAAACACCCTGTTCTGCGTTCACATGTCGCAGCTTGCGAGGCATTCGTTAGTGTTTAACGATATGTTTAAGCTTCCCCAAGGGCTTGGTTCTGAGGAGTCGATGCAGATGGGACCCTTCGTCACCATGCCTGAGACGCGGTCGGCTATGGGTGGTAATGATCCACGGATGAAGACGAGAACGGTACCCGTTGTGTATCTCTATGATGCAGCGGAAGATGTTGCCAACCTTTTCACAGCGCTCTACGATGGCCCGTACGTCCTTGAATTTTCATTGTCACTTTTACTCACCTTGTCCCCTTCCACTTTTGCTTTACAGATCGTTTGGAAATAATGATGAAAGCGACTTTCGGCTCGTATCTGGGATTTTACGCCTTTCAACGAAATACCTCATTGATTCTCTTCGTGCCAAAGCACTCGCACACTTGACCATCGCATGGCCAGGTACTTTGAAAGCATGGGACATGAGGGAAGATTTAGCCCGACACGGGCACGGGGATAGTTCCAGACGGATTAGATACCCCCACCCTGCTGTCAGTCCCACTCCTCCCTAACTAAAAAAAAGTCAACAATCAACTTACGCATAGTAGCGTGTGATCAACTTAGCCCGCGAAGTTGGCGCGCCATGTCTTCTCCCCGCAGCATTCTATGACACCTCAAGGCACTCCTTCGCCCAACTATTCGAACCAAACGAAGATGACCCGCTCTACCGCTCTGACCAACCTCCTCCATCCCTGTCACCTTTTGACATGCAGCACCTCTGTCTTGGCAAAGAATCATCCCAGCAGACCATCACAACGCTCATCCAAAGCTTAGGAAACGGAAGATACTTCCGCCATGCCGCCGCCGCTGCACAGAAGGGAATGAACAGGACACATCTCCATGGAAAGAGAGGGACCTTGTCGGGTCTGACCTGTGACTCCGCCCCTGTGTGCAGGAAAGATTTTACGGAGCTCAAGGAGCTGGCTACTCAACATTACTTGTTTGATCGGGAGAGTGGATGTTGTGATCCGCTTTATGTTGCCGAGGAGCTGGGTCAGCTGAAGAGTGCCGAGTTTTCAGAGTGTAAAGCGTGTGCGAATGCGCTTGAGTCGTGGGCTTGTAGAGAACGAGAGAAGATATGGAAGATGATTCCGCATTGGTTCAGACTTGAAGTGTTAAGTGGGGGTTCGTCGTCTCCTAAGCCATAGTGTGTTTCTCCTAGAGCTGAACTCCCATTTTATTGTATCTGAATACCAGTCTATTGTAGCAGTTTTAAAAAAAGATTAACGACTCGGAGGAAAGCTCTTGGTCGTACGTGGGGCGCTGCATCTGTTGCGTTCTCACTGAAGAATCCGGAATCTGGATACAGTCGACTCTCTGCCTCGCTATGGCAGGTTAGAAAATAATTATATTCTGCAAGAGACCAGAGCTCTATTCTAAGGCAAAACAAAATGCAACAAACTGACTTTCGATGTCAGCTCGAGTCCTTCCCCCTATTCAGTCCTTTCAATTTTATTTAATAAGGAGTGCTCGATATAATGCAAATGAAGACAAACAAACGAACACGTTGACGGCGCCAGCCTGCTTCCCAACTGCTTCCACCACTGTTGAGTGAGTCTTCTCGAAAGGAAACTAAGTTAGACTCCGCGTCGCTTAAGCTGGGACTAGACTTCGTGTCGTCCAGTCAAGGCTTCGCGTCCGCTCTCCTGTTTCTTGGTCATTGATAGCCCGATATCGATCTAACAGCCTTCATATATATTTCTTCTAGTGCTGCGCAAGCATGCTGCTTCCTTCCCTCCCAATTCACTAACCGCACTATAAAACAACAAGACATGCTTGAGAGGATTAAATCCTCTTTTGCCTGCCTCCTCCACAAGCATTGCCATTCCGATTCAGACGACATGGACGAACACCACAAGGATCTGTTTCCCCTGCCATCCGATAATATAACAACATACTGTTGGAAACTGGTGATGATGAACAACACTATTGGAACCAACCGACTACAATCTTATCGAATTTCCGAATTCCATGGCTTCAAGACCCATGCTCTGAGCAAACACGAATATGGATCAGCCAACGTTCTAGTCCCCGGTACTGGTGAGAAGACCTTCCCACTCTCATTTGAGAGAATGCAGGGCAAGAAGACCATTGATGTCGACACAACATCCTCGAAATCACCGGATACCCAACCTGAGGCGTCAAACCTCCAAGTTGTCGAGGTGATCCACCAAGAAACCAATCTTACCATCTCCTGTCGAACAACTGCTACCATCTCGTTGGAGTGATCGCAGCGGCACTGCGAACCACACACAAGGCTCAGCTGTCGTGGTCGGATGAAAATTGTGACGCCGGACAATGTCACGGTTGCGGAGTCGACTTTTTTGCCAAGGGTCGAAGTGACATAGCTGGTATTTGTGAAAAATTCTGCATGTGTCTCAATGGCTTCGTAAGTTTGCTTTATGTGTTGAGTGATTGAAGCTGCTTATTCATCTTATGCTATAGTGGAAAGAGGGTGACCAGCAGGCGCTTGCCGCGAAAGACGAGACGATTGCCCGTCTCAAATTCGAGCTGGCTGCTGCGAAACTTGAAGTGAACAAGCCGTCAGGAGTGAGATTGAAAGGCAGCTTTCTGCAAAGGAGCACTGGTGTTCTCTTATTTTATCTACGACTGGTCTTTGATCTGTGATAAGTATCTTTCCGTCATGTGATTTTCCTATTTCAAGCAACCTTATGTCGAGGAAGATGAAGGTTGCCAGAGCAACATTCCTCGGTCTTGCTGAGATCCTGAAAGATTTTCAACAGACGATCACTTCCGTCTAATTCCGTTCAATGGAAACGCGTTACGCGAAGGAGATTGTGTCTGGGTCTTGTATATACCGAACAATGAGCCGCATGGTGATGGTTACGTTAATAATAACAATGCAAATATAAAAATGGATCTCAATTCTTCCCCTTCAACCACAACTCCCACCTTTCGTTTCTCCAGTCTTTCTCTTCACCTTTCGTTGTCCAGCCAGGTGCTGCCTTACTTTCTTTTCTTCAATTAAGAGTTACTTCAAGACAATGGCCAAGTTCTCCATTCTTGCTATTTTGGGCCTTTTCGCCTCAGCCGTTCAAGCAACACCCATCCTCCAAAAGCGCATCCAACAAACCATTGTCGAGTCCACTGCTAAGTGGGAACAGGCCTGTGTTCGTCTATTCTTTAACTTGATAAATGCCTCGATTGCATCAATCTAATCTTCTTTTTTTTTTTTGGGTTTAGCTTGCTTCTGGTGGGGGTCTGAAATGTAACCCTGTATCCGTTGCATCTTTTACAACCCTCCTCGCTGCCGCAGGACCCTGCGATCAACAAGACGCAGCCGATAACCAAATCGATCTCGCCAAGCAGCTAAACTCCCAGCAGATGATTGCCCTCTCCCAAATCTTCGCTCAGCAGCCACGAAACTCACCCAACTCCCTTTCCATCCCTTATTGCCAGAAGGCACCTAGGAACGCAGAGCTGACCGACCTTTTCCAGTGCCAGTTCCAGGGTTCGAAAAAACAGGACTTTGTTGGTGGGGTAAAGGTCGGAGATCCAGGCACCTTTCCGTTCGGAAGGGACGCCGCTGTTCAACCCCTTGGCTCTTGTCATGCTAATCTGGGTGGACCCATTGCAGACGGACAACAGTTGGTTAACATCGCCCAGACTCCGAATGCCCCTGTGCCAGCCGGAAAAGTGGTGCCTCCTGCTGCTGCAAATGTCCCATCCCCGACTAATACAGCACCCCCGGAGAACTCGCCTACTCCTCCAGCTCCCGCAGGGAATTCTTCACCCAACACGCCACCCACAGGCAAAGAAGCGGATGGCAGAACAGCTCAACAATTGAACGCCAAGTTTTCAACCCTGACTGCCGACTCTCAGTGTAATGGTAAGAAAAAAAAAATAAACTCTTCCAACCAATTACTTATATTAATTTGCAATAGACGGTGAAGACGCTTGCGTTCAAAATTCCTTTGCACAATGCGTAAGAGGCAAGTTTGTTATCACGCCTTGTGGCAGTGGCACAGTCTGTGCTGCTCTTCCCCTCGTCAATAAATCCGGGACGGTTATCACCTGCACATTTCAATCTGATGCCGTCTCTCGTATTCAAGCGACTGGAGCCACAGGTGGCATGACGGGATGAATCGGTGAAGCGAGTACTTTATCGTATGGATGTGGTTGGCGCTGGCAGCCTTTTCTTATGTTTTGGAGGTCTCTTGGAATAACGCTTTCTTATTTTCTCTCTCTCTTGCCTCACGTTCCTTCAAGTTGTGGAGGTTGATGTATTTTATCTTCATCAATCATCGGATTACTCTCATTGCATAAACATGTTGCAAGTATTGTACTACATATTTTACGACAGCGATTGATTCAATGATTGGTCACAGCATGGTGAAAGCTTTCGCAATCCTTTCACTGTCGAACAATACGTGTACTTCATTTGAGTTGATGTGGTACCATCAGCAGAAACTGCTCACAGTGTGTCTCTATGTTGTGCCATTTCCTGTGTATTACACTCTGCAGAAATTTCAATAGAAACTCATTTTTTTTAAGACGAACGTACTTGTCGCAATGCGAGGCTCATCACGAACTCTCGGGAGAGTCGACGCCACTTTTCCGTGAGCAGCAGTGATGCCGTCCTTTGATTTCAAGTCTACAGTCAAGGGGGTGGAGGAGTACTAGAATTTCGTTAAGAAATATCGATGCGATGTTTGATTTACGGCATACTGTCACTGGAGCTGGAATATCAAAGTAAGCCATTTGGTGTTTATAATCGATAGAGAGGATGGATTCAGGACGCGATAAGGGAAAGAGCTGAGAGGTGGATAATAGAAGAAGGCCCTCCTTAAGTTTGAGACCTTAAGTCCACTGTCCGGAATTATAGGGAATAAGTAAAACCCGGAGAAGAAATCTTGACCTCCTCGAATCGAATCGCCTGGCCAGACTCCAGTGGCAACATCCAGTGTGGAGTATCATATATCATCATTCATGGTTACGGACTCGGCTGAAAAATGACTTCATGATGACGGTAAAATGGCAATACGCCTCTGTTCCGGAACGCGAGCATGGCATTCGACATGAGTCACCCTCTTACGATGATGTTAGACGACCGGTTCTATTACGATGTCTAATAACATCCCCAGTCGCAGCGAGCGTCCTCGTCAGACATCTTTCGGTGGTTACACGAATCGCAGGACACATTTGCATGTGTCGGAGGGAACGATCAAGAGGGCGAAAGATCAACATGATCCTTTGCAACCACTCCGTGCGTCTCTTGGCTTGATATCGATTGAAGTGTCTAACGGACAACCGACTAGGAATACTCCAAAATCACTGTTCACCTAGGGCCACATTCGACCCCGCAGAGCGGTTCGACCCCCCACGATGTGCCCAAAGTACTCGGATTGGGATCATCGAACAATGTATCAATAACGATGGTTCTAACACAGTTCCAGCAAGCCTTTTCTGGTTGTATGGCGGCGCCGGAGTAGGAAAGTCTGCAATAGCGCAGACACTCGCAGAGAAACTGCACCAGGAGAAGAAACTTGCGGCTTCCTTCTTTTTCTTCAGAAACGATGCACTAAGGAACAATGGGGCATTGATTCCAACTCTCGTCTCGCAGTTGGTCAGCACCTTCAGAGGACTGGGCCCATTCGTCGAAGAAAGCATCCGTGCAAACCCAGCAAACTATACCAGACTCAAATTAAAGACTAAAACACTGTCATTCCTTCCTCGACCTAGTGTCAAACCAATTCTCAGTCTCACATCCGAAGACGCTCTGAGATCCCGACATTGTCCTAGATGAATGCCAAAACCCGGAGGTCCAGGGTAATCTACTACCTGAGTACGGGCCATATCCAATGCCGTTCTTCATATTCCATATCCTCTTCGGTTCCTCATCACAAGTCGCCCGGAGTCGCATCTTTTCAACTATTACCCCACTCTTCAGGCTGTTACATCCGACCGATACAACCTAAGCGACGACCCTGATGCCGACATGGACATTCGTAAGAATCGTAACTTCCTTGAAAAAGAATTTCGTTGATCTCACTGTCTTTCGAGTTACCTCCCTCGTGTCTGGCCGGATAAAAAATCCATCACATCACTGGTCGAGCGGTCCTCTGGGCATTTTGTCTATGCAACGACTGTGATTAGGTACATCCAGTCTGATCAACATCGGCCATGACCGACTCTAAGTTGTCTTTCGTCTTCAGCCGCCCCAGGAACAAGACCAACCCCAACTCGACGCATTGTATTATTCGAGGTATCGAGGACCACAAGAAACTCGAGAAAGTCTGTCTCGTGCTTGGAATTGTCTATATCAGTCAAGTCGGTTTTGTTGATCCCAAAGCCTACTCCGAGTGCAAGACTATCGAAAGGGTTCTTGGAATGAGAGCTGGTGATGTCATTCTACTCCAAGTTTCGCCATGTTGCGATTAATAACGATGAAGTCCGAATACTGCATAAATCCTTGATTGACTAAAGTATCTTCTTGATCTTGCCCAAGTGCATGAATTAGCTGCAACTTATATACTGCGGAAGAAAATTATGGCGAATAATTGTGGTGTGTCTTTTTTGATACATGTAGGTTTTTATTCGAACTCATTACTCAAATTCTTGTCTAAAGCAATATTCGAATTCACAAGTTTTGCATATCGCTGCCGATATGGATATTTGAATAACCCATTGAGGCATTTACATGATCTGGAGCTCCCATGCCCTAAATGTGTCAAGAACACATTAAACGAATGTTCAAGTTATTAATGACACACTTCCCGGGCACTAAGCCATGATGTATGTGTTATTTTAATGGTCTTCACCCTCTTGCGTTAATGTCTGCTGTGAAGGACTTTGATTCTACGAGACAGTACCACCAGCGATACACTGCAAAATGGATGAGCTATCTTCAGAATCATGTACCACCGGGTTACAATCGGACCCCTTGGTCAAATCCGGTCACTGTATGTAAATTGCTGTTTCACTGCTACCTTTTCTTTCAGACTCCTTGTGCAGACAGTGGATGACCACCGTGTTAAAGTTAAACTTGACACAATGCTCAAGAAATGGAAGCCCAGGGAATTCAAACCCAAAAACCTCGATGGAACGATTTCGTCCAGAGTACGTTGATTGCATTCCCTTGCTATGTGTTTGTTGTGAATACATGATATGAATCTTCAGCGTGCTGCCGTCATTGAACAAGAACACCGTGATGGTCGAAATTTGCTAGGTTTAGATGGTTATTTATTGGGTCCGACATTGTTTCGTCGCTTGTCTTTGGCGACATTTTGATCTATGGGTATCACCTCACGAGTGCGAAGCAGCCAGCGAATGGCCCCAAACATTTTTTCCTCACAGTATTAGACCGACCTGACTTTCAATTTGATGAAATAATCATGCAGGACGGCTTGGAGGTGGGCATATATATATGGTTATCAGAGACTGCTTCGACACAACTGAACTTATTAGATCGCTGCAAAAGTCGTCCTCTCAGATGTCTACCAAAAGTACGGAATTTTGTCCCTAGCTATAGGGAGTCAGTCGTGCACCGACCTGTAATATTTATTCTTCCGAATCTTCGTGACAAAAATAGGTTTCATTTACATAAATTTTGAATTTCAGAATATTCTTGTCTTTGTATCGATTCAGAATGACTCGTTACCGAGATACATCTTTCGGTGGTTACATGAACCGAACAATCAATCTTGTCGAGGGCCATCCAAGTCCGCTGAAGGCGGAAGTTCCTTTGCAACCCCTCCATGCGTTTCTTGACTTGTCATCGGCTATCGATGTTCTGAAAACCGACTAGAAAAACATCGAGAATATTGTTCACCTAGGGCCACATTCGACACGCCGTAGAGCTCTCCGACCCCCCACGATGTGCCGAAAGTAATTATCCACCGAATCGAACAATGGATCAAAGACGGTGGTTCTAACGCAGTTCAGCAATCCTTTCTGGTTGTATGGTGGCGCCGGGGTACTGTGACTATGTAAGAGGTCACGGTCCCAAACAACACAACAAATTTGACATAATCTAGATCGCCTTCGGACTTGTACCAAAAGTACGGAATATTCCCTGACAAGTTACACTTGGTGGGGATGTTGAATATCATTATACTGGCTGGTAGAGGTGGCGTGATTCTTGTTTCGTCCGTCGCTGTTGATTATTCCACTTTGACAGTCGGACTCTTTGCCATCCCTTTCGGCCAAAATGAGAACATTAATAAACGCTCGGGCAATGTTTTGGAACCTAATCAAGTTGATAGTTAGTCAGAGAAAAAAGTAACAACAGTCTTTTGAGAGCCATAGTGTTCCCAGAATTTATATTGCGTTCTGTTTGTCCTCCGCATTGTCTCGCTTATCGGCCACACTGAGAAGTTAGAACAATGAACGCTCGGGCCAGATCATGGCTTTGGAACCATTCGTCCGCATAGCTTATCAGTGACTAGTGGCACGATTCGCACTCGCATTATAAAAAGGGCCGTCACATTCGACGCGAAGTGGTCTACAACGGTCATGGTCTTTCTTCCCCTTTCCTACATCGTTTTCACTCCCCGGCATGTTCGCCTTCCGGGTGAGACACCTCCTTCTCCTACAAAAAAATCACGGACAAAGTGAGCATCATCCGTCTACCAATTTCTTCTCTTATCTTGTCATCACCTTTATAGGGTCCGACGCATCATGATCACAACGGAGGACCCAAGTAAAGCCAGCTCGAAAAGTTGGCGTACATTCATAGGAAGTAAACCTTCCTCTCCAACAATTTGCGATCATGTCTAGCATTGTAGCAAGGCACTCGACAATCCGCCTGCGAGACCATTCCATGCCACCTTCCATTGTATTTGTATCACACCTTTCCTTTTCCCTTTATTCTCAGTTACTTGGATCAGAGCTGTACACAAGTTATGAACATTTCTCTCAATGGAGCACTCATTTTATCGAAATGCAGCCAAAGTCAGACTAGGACTGGTGATCTCCCTCGGCTGGCCTTGAGCCTTTTCACCTAACGGAGTGCAGCCTGATAGACGCCCAACGACAAGCTTCCAGATTCGCACTCTGATTGCGTATTTTCGATAACGGCTGGATGAAGAATCGAACTCGTGAACGCATTGGCGGTACTCGAACATCGTGTTGCTGTCGCTGTACAGCACAGGAAATCTTTTGATCATCGACTTCCTATAAACATTATATTGTTTTTCCCACTTCTGCGGTTTCTCTATTCACCAGAATGGTAACCTTGACTCGAAAATTAAAAACAAGACTCGGCGAGCTAACCTTAAATTGGGATGCGAGTGGACTTCCAAGATCCAAGATGGTAACGACTTAAGTATTGTACAGATTCCAGAAGACACAAATCTAAATAAAACGTATTAGAAACGCAGATTGCGCAACATATGTATAAGTACTGTCCCTGCAATAGACCACTGGTAAAGGATACGAAGGAGAGCATCAACGCAGGATATTAGTTAGAAGTGTCTGCCCCTCCATTAAACATTGCCTTCAATGTAGCCGCACTCTTCTTCTGCCTCACCCTCTCTGCCTCTTCAGCTCCACCCGTCATCTTCAATTTCTTTTGTCCAACAAACTCATATAACTCATCATGAAGTTCATGGGTCGACCCTGCGACCATCTTCAGCCTGCTCTTTTGATTGGCTTCAATTGCTTGCAGTCTCTTGCCTGAATCAACTTGCGCCCCTCGGATTTCCAACATGACCGCTGTTAGACCGTCAGGATTATCATCTTGCGGACGAGGTTTGAAGCCCCTCCCGCGCTTAGGACCGGCGGGTTTGCGTAAGCTGATCACCTTCTCCATATGACCGTATACCTCTACCAATGCCTTGTGATCTTCCAACAAATCACCGAGGAATTCCTCCTGGTGCGTCAAGAACTGTTGTTCTTCAACAATATTCTGCAATTCCTCTTCCCACGTCTTCTTCCACATAGGTTTGACAGCCTTGATATGCTCCGAGAGGCTGGCTAGTTCTGTAGCGACTGAATCGATATCCTTCTTGATCGATTTGAAGAACATCGCATTGGGTGTTATCTGGCGCTTGATCACGTCGTCCTTGACACTTTCTATGATGTCTTGTAGCTTTTCGACCTCTGTCAAGACATTTTGACTGCGTGAATCGAGCTTCTTCTTGCCAGTATCGATATATTGTCTTGCACCACCAATGTTGGAATTTGCCAGTTGCTTAACGGACTGGGTCTGCGTGCGCAGATTATTCAAGGACTCCTTCGTCGATTTCATAAATTCGGTATACAGCTGCCGCATGATGCCCAAATCACGACGGAGATTCTGCACCTCGTCGAATTGCGTCTTCAGATCAGTCACCACCCGGTTTGTATACTCGGACATTACAGACGCGCCAGTTGTCTGAGGCTGCAGTGATTGACCTGTCATTTGCGCCTGAATGGATACCATAGCGCCTGTTGGCAGGGGCCGCACAGCAAAGGGGGTGGTCCCTTCACCCATGAATTTTGATAACCGCCTTGCAACAGTCTGGAATTGCTTTTCACTAGGCCGAAGCATGGCTGGGGAGCTTTCCGTCAATTCTGAAGAGGACGAGAAGTCGGCGAACGGTATCGAAACTTGTTGATGGTCCCTTGCTACCATCGCAGTCTTGAGGTCCTTAAGGTCATTGGCGAGGCTGGCGATCTGAGTGTCGATGTGTTGTTTGATCTGATCAAGTGCTAAAATTGAACGCGGTGATCAGCGTTATATTCTCAAAACACCAAAAACGCACGTTCAATATTCAGCGAAAGAAGACAATTATCTTTCACTTCATCTGTATCCTCCAACTCGTACTGCACTTGACTGGACGGGTCACGAATGTAAATCGCTGGAAAGTTTTCGAGACCTGGATTATATGAGAACCTATCCACGAACAAGACGCGTAAAGCAGCGAAGGAGATCCCTGGATCGACGAAAACTTTCTTGACTTCACGTCCAAGTTGAAGAAATATCGCAATTTTGGACGAAAGCATAGTTGGTCGTTGTTTGCCATCCTGTGTAGGTGTGGGCTCTGGTGTTTTGGAAGGAGAAGTGGGGAATGGTGGTACTGGCGGGACACCGCTACGGTCAGGAGAACGCGAAAGATGTTGATCCCCATCTACTTGGTCACCATCCTCATCGTCCACCTCAGTTAGGACTGCAAGCTCTCCAGGAGTGAGATTATTCGTATTGGCAGCGAGAGACCGACGATTCGGGAGAGTAGCCGTGTTCCGAAGTGATCTTTCTCGACTCATCGAACCTCCAGTCATTTTTGATATGTTATATGACGAAAACCGTTTGGATGCGCGACGTTCGAGAAGTACATCGTTGGACTTCAATGCAGCTAGGGATTTTGCGACAGAAGCTGGAGGTTCAGGTGGAGTTTCTGATTGAGGTGAATCAATGTTGTCTTGGCCATTTAATGGACTTGAAGGTTGGACAACCACGGATGGAGCTGCTTCTGCTGGTTTTTCCATGGGCTTGTCCACCAATGAATAACGCTTCATACTGGGAGGAACAAGGGGAGGGGAGGCAGGTGGAGGGGGATGTTCTTCCGCAGCTGGAGTTTCACTACGTGAGTGCGATGGCAATTCTCGTGATTCGGTGGACGGAGTATCGTAGGTAGATACCTGATTCAGTGAGGATGCTAGAGTGGATCGTTCATATCGTCTCTGGGAATCGGAATAAGCGCCGGGGTCGTCATCTTGGCCAGTAGGATGCTCTGCGAGTGATGGAATAAATCCTCCAACAAATTCACTGCTGCCATTAGTCCCAAACTGAGATATCGGGGTTTCTCGTTTTTTAGAACGACGAGAACCAGTGGTCGCATCTAACCCATCTTGGGTGTGAGTGCGGGAGCCACTGGAACGCTGTGACCCTTCCCGGCGAGATCCATTTGTGCGAGGTCTGCTGTCAGTCCTTTCGTGCCCACTTTCTCTGTGAATCTTGCGGTAAATCCCTTGCTTCACCCGAAGTCCCTGTAATAAGCTAGTGATAATCTGTCGGACGTTTGGGAGATACAAATCAAGGTTTTCCGGTGAGGCTTCCTCAGCCAAGCACTGTTCCAACACGGTTCGCAAATCGTCTGGTATTGACAACAGTTCGCTACAAGCAAATAAAAGGACCTCATAACAATAGACTAGACCAGAACTTACGACATTTCGATATTGAACAGACCGAATGCATGAACGGCAGTGTTGAAATCATTGCCCAAGCGGACATATACATCGCTGACTCCTTCCTCATCCAAGTTCGACTCACTCCACTGCGTCAGAGACTCCAGTAGATCTTTGATAGATACCAATAGACGTGTAACTGCTGATTCGACTACCAGTACATGAATATGATGCATGACTAAACAAAGAAGTGGAAAACGCACTTGAATCGTGGACTTTGGGTTGTCGAGAGCCTCGATCACTCCGCCCTGACGTTGTCGACGAAACTGATTGCACATCGCGACGAGAACTCCCACTCGACTGCCCTGATGAACCATGAGTTCGTGAGGCCATGGCTGCAGTGAAATAGAGCAGAGACTATAAGGGACGAACGGATATGTTGACTGTGAGAAACAGATCAGGCTAAATTAGGCTTGGTCTCGGAGTAAGTATTACCTCCAAAGTGGACCTTTCCAGGAGGGAAATAATATTAAATCGTATACTGTAGTATTACGCCCTTCTATGTGTCGACTAAAAAGATAAAGGAGGGGCACTTTTCCCTGCCAGAAGCATGTCATCAACAATGTCATCATGCTCTGTCCGCTTGTATGTCCGAATCGTTTCTCCAAATTCTGTAATGTCATATATTCGGAATCTACGCTCAAATCTGTTACCAAAATTTATAAGCTGAAATCGAAGGCTAGGGCTGTCGTACTTACCCAACTTTTCCATAGCCAGAATAGGACCTACCCGGAGAGTATGGTCAACATGTCACCCACAATCAGAAACAAGTTAACTTACCCTCCACCACCGAAACAGTTCCAAACATTATTAACCCGTCGACAATTCTCAGTTACTATAACAGGAATATCACATCATGAAATCGCAAACTAATCTCAAGACGTACTATGATCATGTCCGTTTCCTATCACCTTCACTTCTGGAACACGACCAGCTGCTAAATGTTCACTCTCCAGTGCCTTCAGAACACCGTTCTTAAAGAAACCATCATTGTGTTTTGAATTGCCTGGAGGCTCTTGTCCACTGATTCCGACATCTAGTGGTTTACCAGTCAGAGGATTCATGTCTGGTTTCGAGAAAGCTTCCGGCCTAACAAATTTTCAATACCGGGCATCAAAAGAAAACACGATCTCGCATACAATGGGATGTGGAAGAACATGAGTGCATTTGGTTTCGCAAGCTTGTGGCTCGTCGGAAGAATTTGATCGCTTTGCCGGCGCCAGATGTTATTGAGATCCTTTCCAGTGTCTGGGTGAAACGGCCTCTCAATCACATTGATGGATGCTAAAAACAAATCATAATCGAAGGATGTCTTAAAATTTGTTGGCATCGCTTACCTGACTCCTGCAGGAACCAGTCGATCTGAGATTGGTGAATCCAGTCATATTCATTTGAGTGAATAAAGCCTAGCCAGTCCAGTACACCTTCTGCATAGGAGCCCGAATCCAAGAAATACAGAGTCAAAATATGTGTCTTCGAGCTTACGAAAGATATCAGAACGATTGCACAGAAGTAGCTATATCTTAACTCACGGGTCAGGACTGAAGACTTTGAGCACATAATTCCCAACTCCATGTATGTCTCTTGGCCCTGTTTCAACCAGGCTATATGGAAGTGCCTTCATCAGCGCGACTTGGTGCACTCTGGCCAATCCATCCTCCATATCGTGATTCCCAAATACTGCGGCCCACGGGATATGGTGGTCTATGGCTGGCTTGGCAAATTTTGCAAGAACTGATTTAGCGTCCCATGTTGTGCGTTGCCCGTTGAGTTGATCACCAGTGAAGACAATCAAGTCGGGTTGCTCTGCCTCGATAATACGGGAAATAAAAGTGTTGGTGAGGTTGTCGGAGTGATCGCAAGGCTTCATATCCGTGTCCATACAAATACCTCGAGAAACTGAGAAGTGCAAGTCGGCTACCTGGAGAATCTTGAACCTCCCGGACCAGGAAAAGTGGAGTGGGGGTGCACGAGGAGGAACTTGAATCGTTATTAGCATCGTGATGAAAACTGACAAAATAACACATACTTTTTACACCTCTTCGATAGGTAATCCAAGTCGGTTCAACTTTGGGGACTTGTGGAAGAGTTGGAGGTTCTAGCTTCTCGAATCCATACCAAGGCACATCTGCTCCATACAAAACATCAAGTTCGGTAATTATGTTTCCCTTCTCTTCTGGTGTCATATCCGCCCCGGTTTTTCCAGTTTTGTACCAAAGAAAGAGCGGAGGAATTCCAATCAAACCAGATCGTACTGATGTCGGAACTTGGTGCCACCGCTCAACGCCTGTTTCTTCTGGTTTTTTATCTTTCGGATAGAGACGGATTTCAGTGATCAAACCAATGTCCTGTCGTCTTGTTCGACGGTAGTATAGTTCCTTTAACCGGCTTAAGACATATATAGAGGATATTCGGAAGTAGCTATGCTCACCAACCAGCCGGAAATGTAACTTCCTTCGCGATTCAGATTTCTAGGTACGCGGACCCACTTCCCTTTGATTGCATCTTCCTCATTCGTAGATTCAGGAGCGCAGTAGTCTGCGCCGTAAGAAGGGTTGATCACACAGCGAGTGACGCTTATTTCAGAGACTTGATAAAAGCTCAGACAACTGAATTTAGGGGTGATATTAAAACGTACGTCCAGTGTCATGAGGCAGAAGCGGTGCCCACGAGTCGAGGGGTAGACTTGAGGGGTCGGGCTTGTGATCATCTGGCTTGGTGACATTCCACCAGTCCACTTCGTGGTCGTGCGGTGGTTGTGCCGGCGTAGTGGAATGTGTGTTGTTCATACTGCTTGGGATAGATATAACTTCCCATGACTGCCAGCCCATCTTCTGTGCTAGGCCGGGGCCCCGACCAGGATGATAGAGGATGAAGACATAAGTGAGTATAAGGGTCAATCCGATGATGGTGGTTATAGGAAAACAAATCGACCGTACACCGCGCAGAAGTCCGTTGAGGTTCTGGGCCATGTCGGCTCACTGTTGGCTCTGCAGCCAAATGCTCCAAGGATGTGGGCGGAACAGAGATAATATTCCCACGTGACACTCAAAATCTCGTCCGAACCCACCACCATATTAAGTTCAACGACCTGAAAGATGATGAACGTCTTTCGTTTGTGTAGTCTTCGATCCGCCTATTCAACAAAGGCCACAGACAAAGCATTACCCGACCTAGCCAGGGTTGCTAGGACGGCGTCAACTCCACTTGCTGTTCGTCTTCGTCGAAGCAAAAAGTTTGGCTCTGTCAAGGAGGGTACATCCGATTCAACCAAGACGGGCTTGAGTCCCTCCGAAAAGGCACGCTATATTCGCCTCAAGGAAATAGGACAAATTCAGAAAGACCCTGTCACAAACCGAGAGCTGTCAGAATCGGAATGGCTTGCGTCTGTCAATGCCCGAAGGACCCGTATCCGTGGATTTGCCCGCAAACACAAATCAACAGGGAATGTCGACACGGAGGTTGTTGGACGAAGAATATATCTCCCGAATATTGTTTTGCGACTTGTCAGGAATCACACGCCCCCTGGCATGCCCTACAACCCCTACGAAGCCACCTTTCGTATTCCCCAGTCTGTGACAAAAACAGACCTTCGCTCCCTCCTTCTTGCCATGTACGGAGTGAAGACAACTTATATTCGCACCGACAATTACATCTCTCCGTGGTACCGGACGGTCCAAGGTTGGGAACAACGACCCCATAAAACGTACAAACGTGCAGTAGTCGGCCTCGTAGATCCATTCTACTATCCACATCGACTGGAAGACATGCCTGCAGCCAAGAAGAAGGAGAGGGAAAATTGGTTGGAACGGAACTTTATGGTCCACCATAACCGTGTCTTGCGTAAAGTTGAGCTCCTCCGCATGACAAAGGGCGATGGCAAGGCTTCATACAAGCTGAATGCCCCTTACGCCACGAAGCGATCGCACATTTTACGTCTTATTAGCGAGCGAAGAGAGAGCAGAGAGAACCTTGTCGCGGACTTTGCGAAGGAAATAAGGACGATGAGGAAGGAAAAGGAGAAATTCGAGTATGAAAAGATTAAGGACAGGGTTTTCAAAAAGGACCCCCCTAGTGCTAGTACTTAGAGTTACTTAGTAGGATCATGATCAACGCGTATTCACGTGATCGCGCCGTTTAATGAACTAAACCCTTCTCCTCTTCCATGTTGCCAATCCGTTGCGACAGGTCGTATACACCACCGTCTTCTCCAGCGTCGTCAGTTTCTTTCCCGAACTCATCGTCGCCTCCTTCATCTCCCAGTGCTGAACCTCTCCTCCTTGACTCTGAGAATGATTATGAGTGGGATCTGCCAGTAATCCGCGTCATCGACCCTTTTGCCGGGTCCTATCGCGCAAAAAGAAATTTCCCCGCTTCACTTCAGGATACTCCAAACAAAAAGCCGCGTCACTCGTATCATTGGGTGCCCGAACTTGATGATGAAATTAATATCGCCAATAGCAGTGGCTCTTCTCTCAAATCACCCATGGATCAGGATACTTCGGTTTGGGAAGACGCCGTTGAAAGAGCGTTTAACACTGGAGTACGGTCTATTGACCTTTCGTATGTGGTTCATTCTGGGTAGCTTCAATTCGAGACTTCTAACCCAGATTCAAGAAGCTGCCATTTATCCTCGATTCATCCTCGGTTCATTTCCGATTTGAACAAGTTTGTAGTGCTCCCTGGAATAGGAGAGACATTCGACGATATGCGTATCCTGCCTAGTATAAGACCTGCAGAGAAAAGACGAGCCTTTGCACGTGCCCAAACGGCACCAGCATCTTCTGGAATCGAGTGGGGAATTGCAATGCGCCAGAAGAACGCTTCAAGCAGCCAGGTTCTCTCAGGAGCATCCAGAGAGCATATCGATTTATTCCTTGGAAACAACAGAATCACAAAATTGCCAATAGAGCTGTTCAATCTACGTGACTTGAGGATCCTATCGCTGAGTAAGTAGAATTGCTGAGAAAATATTTCATGGCTTGACATATTGGATGTAGGAAATAATTGCATCACGTACCTTCCTCCAGAGGTGGCGAAACTGGAAAACCTCGTCGATTTAAACGTAGCCTTGAACAAGCTACGCTTCCTGCCTTCGGAACTCAGCAACTTGAAGAAGTTGACAAAGCTCATAGCACTTCCGAACCCCTTCCTGCCTGAACCGTTGGGCGTAGCCCGTGTTTCAGAAGCGCAACAAAAAATGTCCTCGGTTCCACCACTCACCGAACTGGCTATTCGAGTTCTGCTGACACCACCAGTGTTTCCTTCAAGCAAGCAAACATTACTCGAAGAAGACGGAGAACTGCCAATCTGCACAGGGCCGTCCTATCGACCACTATCAGAGCCACTCCGACATATCCTATCCACCTGTGCTCCAGGTTCAGTGGTTCCCAACCATCCGATTTTGCCGACAATGACAACGACTCGAGAAGAGCATGACCCGGTGACAGGAATCGGGAGAT
>Ga0307517_10000255_pt1 | contig 91028 bp, 79 predicted proteins | sample 23_EM_MG_FD_194515 | JGI IMG/M metagenome (GOLD analysis project Ga0307517, IMG submission 194515) | Populus trichocarpa ectomycorrhiza microbial communities from riparian zone in the Pacific Northwest, United States - 23_EM | ecosystem: Host-associated > Plants > Roots > Unclassified | place...
AAATGAAGACGAGTTTTGTTAATTGTTGCTTTTGCATAGGTTTAAATTTGAGGTATCTTTCTTAACCAGGACAACCTTAAATAAGTCTAAAAATATAAAAAATGTTCAGCCTTAAGGTTTTATTATAAATCATTAAATAAGTAGTTGTGATAACTGTACACCTATTGCCTGTTAAGCCTTTTTCATCAGGAAGCGTTTGGTAAGCCATTTGCGAACTGGTTCATCATAAAATTTCAGGGACGCATAAGCAATAGCGACACTTAAAATAAGCACCACTACTCCGCCCAGCAAACCTTGCCCCATCGGTATTTTGTTGTTGACCACCCAGGCCACATGAAAGTAGATGAGCGGATAATGTGTGATATAGAGCGGATAGGATATGGCCCCGAGGAACTTGCATACTTTGGTAACAAAGTTTCTGGTCATAGTGCCGCCTGCGCCAATAGAAACGATCAGCGGGAAAATTACGATGATACAGAAAGACTCATATAGGCCATTCATCCAAAGATGAGTGGTACCGCCGAGCCTTGGTATCGAGAAAAAAATAATGAGCAGTATGCTGCATACGGTAAATGCATTTTTTATGCGGATCAGCTTACCAACACGGCAGAGGAGCATACCGGCAAAAAAAGGATAAAGTACCCGGGCAAAGCCAATATGAAGCTGTGTTTTATCAAGGGCCCAGCCGCCTATCACATCGCCCTGCGGGCCCATTATTAAATACTGCACCAGGAAGCAGGCCGACAGAACTACAAATATCGTGAGTAACGTTTTAGAGAATTTGCGGATAACCAGCGCATACAAAATATTGGCAATATATTCGAAAAAGAGCGACCATGCAGGGCCGTCCAGCGGGTGCATTTCCTGCCAGCCGCGGATGTCCATGGATATGGGTAAAGGAAGCATTGTAAAACCAACCAGCATCACCAGCAGCATCTTCCAAACCGGGGTTCCGGCAATCAGCGGGAACGCGCCACAGGCCTGGAAGTAAAAAAGAATGGCCCCTATAATGGTACCAATAATCACCATTGGCTGCAAACGTATGAGCCGACGTTTGTAAAAGTCCCATTGCGTCATTTTGTTCCAGCGGTCATCATAAGCATAGGCCACAACAAAACCGGAGAGAACAAAAAAGAAGTCGACAGCCAGGTAGCCGTGATTAATTACCTGGTGAAAGCGATCGCCGGAATAGGTTTCAAAAACATGAAAAATGACTACCAGGATAGATGCTACGCCACGTAATCCGTCAAGGATCTCATAATGGCTCTTTGATTCGAGATACGCAGGAGTTTTGCTCATTTACCTGTAAAAATTGGATGAAGTGGTTGTTATTGGTTGACGGCACTGTTAGCCGGATTTAAATATGCTTAATTTATTGGGAAAACAAGAAATTAATTTTCCCCCCAGCTAATCCGCCGGTCCATAAAAAAGCCTCAAATCTTCCGACTTGAGGCTTTTTATTTGAGCAGGAATTAATTCCTACTTAGTTTCCATAATCTTGGTAACTTCAATGGTATCGTCAGTTACTTTAGCATCGACAGTTACATTTTTGCCGGCATATTTTTGCACGGCTTTCTGATTTGCTATTTTATAGACTTTATCACCTACTACCAATACCGCAGAGGCGCCCCCTTTAATACATTTATTGGCACAGGTAACGCGGGTTTCCGGCGCGCACATGGGCGTTTTACTTGCCGCGCACACAGAATCATCAATATAACCTATAAGCTGGGTGTCGGGAACCGAGAATGCGAACGAAGCGCTCATTGACAGCGCAATGGCAACTAATAATAAATACTTTTTCATGTTTTCTGTTGGTTTAGTGCATTGGTAATCAAATATAATAAAGCCGGAAGATCAATCACTAAACAAACAAGGTCTGCTTTTGGTTTTTTGTTGGCGCAGAACTCTTGCGGGACCGAAAATATGATATCAATCACTTTTCAAGGTGTTGACGATCAATAGATAAAGCTTTCAAAACTTTGATTTTTGAGCAGATAAAAAATTAAAGACATGAAAAAACTGTATTGCTTATTATTTATACTAACGATAACAACAGTTGTTACTGTTAGTGCCCGGGCACAATCTAAACACGATACCACCGGGAAGATTGTCATCAATGCCAAAGGGGGAATGTACGATCACGGAGGCACAAGACTTGGATACATTGATAAAGACAATATTGTGCGGAACAATAAAGGTCAAAAACTATATTTCATCGATAAAGATGGAAACGTGATTGGTGCAGACGGGAAAAAACTGGGAAAGGCAAAAAAGAACGGCGACTATTATAATAACGAGGGGCAGGTTGTACTTCAGTTAAAAAATACCGACGCAGAAAAATGTGAAATTTTAGATCCCAAGGGGCATAGCGAGGGTTATGTTCACAAGAATTACAAACTACATGCGTGCGCTGCCCATTGTTATTGGTTAGAGCAAGCGAAGTTGAAAGAGGAAAAAGCGAAAGCAAATTAACCATCGATTGAAGCAGGGATACGCGCTACTTATACTTTCGATCCGGGCAGGTTTTCTTAATTTGAAACCTGCCCGGATTGTTTAAATGTTGCGCACAATCGCAATAAATAAATCAGAAAAAACAATTTGGCAGGAAAAGTATTAGCAATGAAATGCCAACATGAAGATAGCCGTATGAATATGGAAAAGATGGATCACAACAATATGCATGGTGCCAGCCATCCTGCTATGGGAATGCCGGGTCATGATCACCATGCAATGATGATTGCCGACTTCCGGAAAAGGTTTTATGTTACTCTGGTGCTGACTGTACCTGTTATGCTGCTTTCTACCATGATCCAGCATTGGCTGCATATCCATTTTCAGTTTAATGGTTCATCCTGGTTGTTGTTTTTATTAGCGACAATAGTTTTCCTGTATGGAGGCTGGCCTTTTTTGAGTGGCTGGATAAATGAGATGAAAGCCCATAACCCGGGTATGATGACCCTTATCGGCTTTGCCATTACCGTTGCTTATTGTTATAGCGCCGCAACGGTATTTGGCTTAAAAGGAATGGATTTCTTTTGGGAGCTGACAACGCTGATCCTTATTATGCTTTTGGGTCACTGGATTGAAATGAGATCGGTAGCCGGTGCTTCGAAAGAGCTGGAACTATTGGTACAATTAATGCCGACAGATGCGCATTTAATTAAGGGTGAGACTGTGGAGGAAGTAAGAACGGATAGCTTAAAACCCGGAGACCTTATCCTGATCAAGCCCGGTGAAAAAATAGCCGCCGATGGTATTATCCAGGATGGTGAAAGTTATTTGAATGAATCCATGCTGACCGGGGAATCCACGCCGGTTCAAAAAATCAAAGGACAGGAAGTTATTGCAGGGTCGGTCAACGGAAACGGTTCACTTCGCGTTAAAGTAACCCATAGCGGGGCGGATAGTTATTTATCAAAGGTAATTACCCTTGTTAACGATGCGCAAAAGGCAAAATCCAACACACAGTTATTAGCAGATAAGGCGGCAAGATGGCTGACAATAATAGCCTTGGCTGCCGGTATCGGTACGTTTATTTTCTGGCTGCTTGAGGGGAAAGATTTGGCTTTTGCTATGGAAAGGATGGTTACTGTGATAGTGATATGTTGCCCGCATGCATTGGGGCTTGCTGTACCATTGGTCGTGGCGAAATCCACTTCATTATCTGCCCAGCATGGCCTGCTGATAAAAAACCGGACTGCATTTGAAAGCTCCAGGAAGATCACAACTATTGTATTTGATAAAACGGGCACGCTTACAGTTGGGAAATTTGAGATAGCCAGGATTGTCATGATAGAGCCCGAAAGCCAGAACCTCAAAGAAAAGGAAAACAAGATGCTCGCTTTAGCAGCTGCGTTGGAACAAAATTCTGAGCATCCGATCGCGACAGGCATTCTATCCGAAGTAAAAAAACGCTCATTGGTAATCCCTGAAGTAAAGGGCTTTCAGGCGATTACCGGCAAAGGCGTTGAGGCTTTGGTGGAGGGAAAGCGTTTAAAGGTTGTAAGTCCTGCTTATTTAAAAGAAAATAAGCTTGCATTGCCAGATAATTTTGTGCAGCAGGGAAATGAAACGGTAGTTTTTGTCATCATTGATGAAAAACTATATGGCTATATCTCTTTATCAGATACACTTCGCCCTGAGTCTGCAGATGCAATAAAAACATTACATGATAACGGAATAAAATCTTTGCTTTTAACGGGTGACAATCAACAGGTAGCAGAAAGCGTAAGCGGACAGTTGAAAATGGATGGTTATTTTGCTGAGGTGCTGCCACATCAAAAGCTGGATAAAGTTAAAGAACTTCAGCAAAGCGGTGAATTTGTTGCAATGACAGGAGACGGCGTGAATGATGCCCCGGCATTGGCACAGGCTGATATTGGTATTGCCGTAGGATCGGGAAGCGATATAGCAGCAGAAACAGCGGGAATAGTTTTGGTGAACAGTAACCCGAAGGATATCGTCAGTTTGATCTTGTTTGGAAAAGCGACATACCGAAAAATGATCCAAAATCTTGCATGGGCCACAGGCTACAATGTGGTTGCTTTGCCATTAGCCGCCGGGATACTTTATAAGCAGGGGATTTTACTAAGCCCGGCAGCCGGTGCTATTTTAATGACAGTTAGCACAGTAGTGGTGGCAATCAATGCGAGTATGCTTAAAGTGAATAAGTGATAATATGCCACTAACCTTAATTATAACACAACCGCCTGACGCACTGCATTATATGTACAGTTAAAAAAGCTATTGGATATTTTTATTTTAGTTAATTTATTTCTATAATTAAAAAATTATGTAACTATTGATTAATGTACTGCGTAGAAGAGACTCTAATTAAAAAAACTATTATGAGTCTTAGAAGCAAAACAAACAAACCCTTAGTTAGTGTAATGTTCGGAATTACATTACTGACTACATTCATGTTTACATCTTGTAAAAAAGATAGCACTGTTGATCCTGCTGAAACATCGGTGACCAGTGCGACCGACCTTAACAGTCTGGACAGAAAACATCACTCAGGAAGCTATATTCCTCCAACAACGACTCCAACAACCCCACCAACTACTACTACTCCACCACCGACCACCACGACGACAAAAAAATTCGTTTATAAAGCATCTGCTCCTATTAATTTAAGCGGACAGAGCAATATTACGATTAGCGGTGACTCGATCAATGCAAATAATGGAAGCACGATCGGTATCCATCTTAGCAATTGTAATAATGTACATATCACGAAATGTAAAATAATGAACTCTACTACAGATGGTATCCAGTTATCCAATTGTACCAATGTGACAATTGACAGCTGCTTTATTACTAATGTAAGAGCAGGGGTTAACGCGATGCAATGTACCACGGTTAAAGTGAACAGCAACCAGTTCCTGAACATGAACGGTCCATTCCCATCAGGTAACTTTGTACAGTTTAATAATGTAAACGGTGGCGGTACACAGGTAAACTATAACCGTTGTGAAGACATTACCGGTGTAGCAAAACATCCGCAGGATGGCATAAGTATATACCAGTGTAATGGTTTACAGGGAGATTCGGTACAGGTAATAGGTAACTGGATCAGAGGCGGACAGGTACAAAATGATTCAGGCGGTGGCGCAGGTATTGTTTTAGGCGACGTTGGCGGTTCGTACCAGGTGGCGCGTAACAACATCATCGTAAACGGAGGTTTTGTGGGTGCACAGGTACAAGGCGGCAGTCATATAAAAATGGATCACAATACAGTTTACAGCTCAAGCACACCCTATTCAAACTGCGGTATTTGCTATGGCAACTATTCAGGCAAAGCAAGCACGGATGTAACCATGAGCTATAATAAAGTAAGATTCTATCAGGCCTCGGGAGCAGAAATGGACGCATGGTGGGATCCAGGTACTGCATCACAACCATTGGGATGGAGCACCAATACCTTAAAAGCAGGCATTGATGCAAGCATACTTCCGGCTACCATAATTACTATGAAATAATAAAGGAATTATCACACATTAATATTAAAACTAAAGCCTCAGGTCGAAAGATTTAAGGCTTTTTTGTTTTGTGCCAACAGTTCGTACCTTTAAGACTATATTAATTATGATACGAAAAGTAATATTTACCTTCTTGTTGGTGTCTGCGATTTTTCTCCTTACCGGGGCAAGGAAAATACAAACCTGGTTGAACGGTCCCGACCACAACAGGCACGATGTAAATATATGCGGCGTATATGCACCGGAGTCAGCTGCTGATAAAAATGGTAAATTTATTCCTGTTCTTCCCGGCCTTGGACATCACCATTACCGCATCTATACCAGGTCAGACAGCACGCAAATCTATTTTGACCAGGGCCTGGCTTTCTATTACAGTTTTCACTTCACCGAGGCGCTGGCATCATTCAGGGAGGCCGCCAGCTTTGACGAAAACTGCACGATGGCTTATTGGGGGCAGGCACTCGCGCTGGGGCCATATTACAACAATTATAATTATAAAATGAGTCCCCGGGTGCCGGGTGTTTTAATGTCGTTACAAAGGACAAATACTGGTGCCGTTGCGAAAGAGAATGACATGATCAATGCGATGATGCAAAGATATTCTTCGGATACAACCAATGCCGACCGGAAAGAGCTGGATGTGCATTATGCTGAGGCGATGCAGAAGCTGACGGTTAAATATCCAACAGATAATGATATCAAAGCACTATATATTGATGCGGTGATGCTGTGCCACAAATGGGATTTCTGGAACCCAGACGGAACGCCACAGCCCTGGACACCCGAAGTGGTTGGATTATGCGAAGATATACTGAGGGCGGACTCTCTCCATCCGGCCGCGCTGCATTATTATATACATCTTACAGAAGCATCCCGGCATCCTCAAAATGCACTGCGTTATGCGGATTTATTAAAAGACCAAATGCCCGGCGTGGGCCACATGGTGCATATGGCCACACATTCCTATCAGCGCAATGGCCTGTTTGTTAAAGGCGTGGTGGTGAATGAAGATGCAAATACGGTATACAACAATGTGGATTCAATTGTACCTGCATTGCATTTAGGCAAGAACAACCTGGTCCACGTATATACAGTTCAGGCGTATTGCGCCATGAATGCGGGCATGTTTACCAAAGGCATGCCGGTTTACCTGCGTGCCAGGGAAAGATTGATGGCACAGGCACCGCTTTTCAAAAAAAGCGCTTACGCGCAGTTTGTTTATATGATGCCGGAGATTGCTTATGCCCGCTTAGGAAAATGGCAGGAAATATTAAAAGAACCCCGTCCGGATGCGCAGTGGAAATTTGCGGTTATATTGGATGATTTTGCAAAGGGCCTGGCCCATGTTCACAATAAAAATATAACCTGGGCCAAACAATGCCTTAGTGAGCTTAGGAATAATTTATCTGATAGCTTGCTTGCTATCCGCGTTATGCCTTATAACAAACCGCAACAGGCGGGGCAGATCGCAGCCGGCATTTTATCAGGCGAGATACTGTATGCTGAAGGCAAAACGGATGAAGCAATTGATGCCTTAAAAAAAGCCGTCGATGAGGAAGAGAAATTAATTTACCGGGAACCCCAGGAGTGGTTTATCCCTGCCAGGCAATACCTGGGCTATTATCTTTTAAAAACTAATAAAGCTGCCGAAGCGGCAAAAGTTTATAACGATGACCTTGTAGCAAACCCCGGTAACGGGTGGTCATTGCTGGGCATGTATAACTGCATGAAGGCTCAAAACAAATTAAGTGAAGCAGCCGGTTATAAATTGCGCTATGAAAAGTCATTTGAGGAAGCGGATAGTAAGCCCGTAAATTCTGTTTATTAACGGGATAGTTTATGAGGCACACGCGGCACGCGTGCACCTCATAGGGATTTCCGCCTGAATATATAGCAATTGTGTATGTGGTTAACGGCTGTATCTGTCAGCTTCTAATTTCCGCCGTTTTTTGGACTACCTGGAGCTATTACCGGCGGCGGAAATTTAACATCTTTGCTTATAAATGGCGACTTAACATCCGACACCGCTAATTCGCCCACATACCCGTCTTTCTTAACCTTTTCGCTAACAACCGGGCGATATTTCTTTTCAGCTACACAAAATAATATAGCTATGCTATGCTTGCCCACCTTATCTTTGATGGCGAACTTATAGGACTGCAAAGCATTTACTGAAGTTTGGTCAAAGCCATTGCCTGCACTTTGTGCCACTTTCACATCGCTTATCATTCCGTCTTTATCCAGGTTAAAGTTCAAAACAACAACACCGCCAGTAAGCGCTTTTTGATCTTGTTGCGGATATCCAATGTTGTTATTGATATGGTGATAAAAATGATTGGTGTATGGTGCATCAAGGTAGGAGTTAACATCAAAAATATAGGCTAAACGGCTATTAGCAACATTCTTGGGCTTGATGAATTGTATGGCCATAGAAGATGCCGACGGGAAAGTATAGCCATATTTGTCTTTTAATGATTGCAGATCAGCGTGGGTCATTTTGCTTTCGAAATACCACGTGCCCTCGCCATTTTTGTCGTAGATGACAACCTTTGCATTTGACATATTGCTGTCGTCGCCCGGGAAACCGACTCCGCTCTCGTCATACTCGTATCCCTTGCTGGTGACAGTCATCGGATACTTATAGTTGGTTATGATCAGCTCTCCGGCAAATTCAGGATCTTTACCAAGCGAGTCAGTTTTAAATATCGAGTAATCATTTGTAAAGAAATACACGCCTATTTTTAAGGTCTTACCCGGGTCGTCATTCACAACTCCTTTATAGGCATTAAATCCATTCAGCGCCAGGGCATCCAGTTTTGCGCCTCCGCTTTTAACAACTTTAGCGTCGGTTATGTGGCGATCCTTATCGAGCGTAAAACCTACTTCTACCAATCCACCCTTTTCGCCCTTGGCAGAGGTATAATAGATGTTGTTATGTAAAAAATGATCCAACATATAATAGCCATCAACATTTACAACCGGCAAAAATAATTTTCCGTCTTTAGTTGTAAACACCGTACTATCCTCAACCACCTCTACCTTAATGTTGTGGTTTTTGAGTAGGAGTGATCTGTCGGCCTTAGTAATTGTACCGGCCTTATAAACAACTTTTTTGTTTTTTTGATCCACAGAAAATTGATCGGTCATGATGGTTACCCCATTTTGCGTGACTTTTAAGTGTTTCCGTTTTACTGCATGATTTGTATTAATCATAGCATACCTGGCTGCTGATTTTATGTTAGCAGGAGCAAGGTCAACCCAACCATAAGTTTTACTGAATGCAAGGGTTGATGCGCAAAGTAATGCCACGCAGATTGGAATAGTTACCAGGTACTTCAGCCTTGCCAAATTACCCGAACGTTGTTGATTTAGCATAATGATTCTCTTTTTTAGCAGATTATAATTGAAAAATGAATGCGTAATGGACGAACCGCCGGCGCCATAAGTATTATTCACTAAAAAAGAAGAGTAGGTCAGGGCGTCAGTTTCATAAGCCGCAGTTTGTTCGTCGGCAATATATTCATGCACGGCTTTTAAACTGCTTTGCAGCAGGTACACAAACGGGTTAAACCAGTTGATGATCTTTAACAGTTCCAGGAATATAATATCAGCCGAGTGTTTTTGCCGGATGTGCACCAACTCATGCCGGATTATCGTATTGGTCCCGGTTGTGTTTGTACCAATAAACAGGTAGTTAAAAAACGAAAATGCAGTATCTGTTCCGGTTAAATAAATCACCCGGTATTTGCCTTCTTTCACGCTTTGCTCATTACGCGTCAGCCCGAATAGGGTATACAGTTTTATAAGAAGCATGAACAAAAAAACGGCTGTACCAATCAGATACACGTACCATACACCATCCTGTAAGGTAAAATGGTGTTCAATTACAGGTGCAGCTGTAGTTGTTATCGTTTGGGGTTCCTGCGCAATAGTTTTTACTGCTTGTACCGGCATGGCATAATTGCTTGTACTTACATTTTCCGCAGACTTAGCCGGCCTTAAGACGCCTATCTGCAAAACAGGCAGTATAAATGAAACTACGCAGCTAAATATCAGGTAGGCACGATTTAGCTGATAATGGGTATCACGGTTTAGAAATAAGCAGTAAGCCAAATAAAATACGCTGAGGTAAATATTAGCTTCTGCAAGATAATACAGCCAGTTCATTTCTTTTTACTTTTAAGGTCCTCAATCAGTTTGGTTAATTCATCCAGCTGTTGTATATCCAGCTTCTTTTCATTGGCGATAAAGGATACCAGGCTTTCGTACGAGTTGCTGAAGTAGTTGCTCATCATCTTATCGAAGGTGAACTTCTTATACTGAGCCTCGCTGATCAACGGAAAATATACATGCGAATTACCATAGGCTTTATGGTCGATAAAACCTTTACCTTCTAACACCCGCACTACAGTTGATACCGTGTTATAAGCTGGTTTGGGCTTGGGCATCCGTTCGATGATGTCTTTCACTATGGCCTCTTTTAACTGCCATAATATTTGCATTACCTGTTCTTCCGCTTTGGTGAGTTCTTTAATGTTCATAGTAAACTATTTTTATAGTTTGATAAAGATAGAACTATTTTTATAGTTTACAAACTATTTTTATAGTTTTTTATAAAAAGATTTAGAATTAAAGCAAAACCAATCATTTTCACAAATAATTTATTGAGGTTTTACAGAACGCCGTGGCATACAGCAGGGAATTATCAAATTTACCTAATAGCACCCGATAAATTGGTGACAGGGTTTTGACACCATATTAAATCAGTTTAAAACATTCGGCTACTTTCCCGAAAATTTGGCGGACTTGTTTTTATTCACTATTCTCGGCATCGGACTATAACCAACATGCATGAATAAACTAAACCCGGAAATACTGCAGACCAGGCAACATTTTGAAATTTTGGACGGACTAAGGGGCGTGGCCGCACTGGCTGTAGCGACCTTCCATTTTATGGAAATTGTTTTTTCGGACTACAGCAAAAATTTTATTGGGCACGGCTTCCTGACGGTCGATTTTTTTTTCTGCTTATCCGGGTTTGTTATTGCCTATGCTTACGATGCGCGTATCGGGGAAATGGGTGTTTGGGAATTTTTTAAATCGAGGATGATCAGGCTGCACCCTTTGGTTGTTTTAGGCTCGGTATTGGGCCTGCTTACTTTTATGTTCGATCCATTTGGCGGTCACCCGGAACTTTACAGCGCAGGCAAACTGGCGCTGATATTTTTAGCCTCTGTTTTTCTTGTCCCTTACCCTGTAATGCAGGACCGCGCTTTTAACCTGTTTAGCTTTAATGCACCAGCGTGGTCGTTATTTTGGGAATATGTGGCTAATATTTTTTATGCTATTATACTTTGCAAGATCAGTCGCCGCTGGTTGCTGGTGTTAACTGGGGCAGCGGCAATACCTCTTTGTTTTGTTTGTTACCGCGCGGGGAACCTGATGGGCGGGTGGAGCGGCGGAACCTTTTGGGATGGCGGCGCCCGTATCTCGTATTCGTTTTTGGCAGGTATGCTGATCTATCGTTCCAACTGGATCATTAAAAACAGGCTGGGTTTTATTGGCCTTGCCGTACTGTTGCTATTCGCATTTATCATGCCCTTTTCTAAATGGAATTGGCTGACGGAACCGGCAGTGGTATTATTGTACTTCCCGCTATTGATTGCACTGGGAGCAGGAGCCAATCTGTCTGATGGGTTTAAAAAACTTTGCGTGTTTTCAGGAAATATATCGTACCCTTTGTACATGACCCACTATGCTGCCCTATGGATGTTCGGCAATTATTATTTCAGCCATAAACCCGGTCCGGGACAGTTGACCTATGTGATCGTAATCAGTATCGTTCTTTTGATTGGGATAGCCTGGCTGGCGATGGTAGCTTATGACATTCCGGTACGGAAGTATTTAAGTGAAAAAAGGAAACGATTTTTTAAACTTAATGCGTAACGGGACTGTTACTATTTGATCCGCAAGCAATTGCCGTGGATTGGTATATTTGAACAAACCTTTAACTATGAGCCAGATCAACAAGGAAGACATCAAGCAGGAAGTGTTTGACCTGTATGATGATTATGCGCATAACCGATTGGACCGCCGTGCATTTGTACAAAAGTTATCGCTTTACGCTGTAGGCGGTTTGACCGTGCCCGCTTTAATGAGTTTTCTGATGCCTGATTACCAGGGGAATGTGCAGATCAAAACAGATGATCCGCGTTTGAAATCAGAATATATCAAATATGACTCTCCGAAAGGAGGTGGTTCGATCAAAGGTTTGCTGTCGGAACCCAAAGACCATAAAGGCAAACTCGGCGGGATCGTCGTTGTTCATGAAAACCGGGGCCTGAACCCTTATATAGAAGACGTGGGCAGAAGGGCCGCCCTGGCCGGATTTATTTCGCTTGCACCCGACGCGCTGACACCCCTTGGTGGTTATCCGGGCAATGATGACAAGGGCAGAGAAATGCAAAGTAAAAGGGATCCCAAAGAAATGGAGGAAGATTTTATTGCGGCCTATGAATACCTGAAAGTTCACCCGGACTGTAACGGTAAGGTGGGCGTAGTCGGATTTTGTTTTGGCGGCGGCATGGCCAACAGGATGGCGGTGCGCCTACCTGACCTGGCAGCAGCCGTGCCATTTTACGGTAGCCAGCCGGCTGTTGAGGATGTACCGAAGATCAAGGCTCCGCTGCTATTACATTATGCTTCACTTGATACACGCATTACGGACGGATGGCCTGCCTACGAAGCTGCATTAAAAGCGAATGGGAAAAAATACCAGGCGTTTATTTACGAAAACGTAAATCATGGCTTTCATAACGACACAACACCCCGTTATGACAAAGCTGCTGCGGAACTGGCATGGAGCCGCACGATTGACTTTTTCAAGGAGTATTTGAAATAGGGCACTTTGCTGGCGCAAGTGGTACGCGGGGGCTTAATACCGGCATAATAGCGCCGGATAATATAGTGACGGCATTTTGACAGTAATCAAAAAATTCAATTGGCTGATTATCAGGGTATTCATATGTGTTCACGGCTGTTCATGCTGTATGAACGTGAACGGTAAATAAAAAAGCCTCTCAGATTTCTCTAAGAGGCTTCGGTAGCCCCAATCGGACTAAATTTGAACTACTTAATGGATGGTATAAAGCCGCTTTCTTATGATGTTCAAACTTAAAAAGAACCTGCTTATTTCAGGCAGGGCTCAATTTCCGAAGTAGGCTTGCGACAATTATGATGAGACTTCAAAATCTACTATTTATCAGTTAATTAGCCAGGTGTCGAACAGATCAAAGCATTTATCACCAAGCAGACCCCGTGATATTTATACTAAACTATCGGGGACCCGGTTTTGTCTTCTGCTTTTCAAGACTTTTGGTAATTTTCCCATAAGCTTGGAATAACATTTTACATTTTCCAAAATAAGTTTAAATTGAAATTGCGATAAATATTTAACGGAATTCCTCAAAAAGTAAAACGAAACTTTGGAAAATCCAAAGGCGAGACTTCTGTTGATATTTGTCAGAGACCCTAGTTGCGAGGCATAAAAACCTTTTATTTGTTGTGCCGCCGGAACAACGCGCTCATGCCTGTCATGATAACCAATCGATTCCATAACAACTCCGATTTTTAAACCATGGTAACGCACTCGGCTCAGGTAATCACCATCCTCGCCATAGTGAAAGAAAATGGGGTCGAATTTACCAACCTTTCTCAGGCAGGTTGCCGAAATCAGCCAAAATGCTGCCATTACAAAAGACACATCAAATACCTCTATACTTTCCGCTTTGTAAGATCTTACGATACAGTCCTTACTCAAAACGATAGAATCAAATTTTTTGTCCAAAGCCGAACCATCGCCATTCATTTGCTTTGGACTCAATACCCCGTATTCGGGATGTGTTTTATGAAAGCTAACGAGTTTGCTGATGGTATCAGGTTCAACATAACCATCCTGGTTCAGCAGAAATACGTAGCTGGCGTTGTTGGATATTGCCTTATCTATCCCAATATTATTTGCTCTTCCGAACCCCAGATTTTCATTGGTTTGAATTAACTCGGTAGAGGGGTAATGATCTTTTATGAATGTTACCGTGTCATCGCCAGAGCCATTGTCTATAATTATCGGATGTAATTCTATGTCGGATTCTGAGAGTTTTTGTAAGCATTTAGGTATCCATTTCATCCCGTTGTAGGTGACGATAATGACATATATATCAGTTTTGGCCATGCCGTGAAAATAGACAATTTAGTTTAAATAGCTGTTTGTACTTTTATAAATGCCTATTTGTGATGGCCAATTTCCAGGCTCAGTGATGAGACCTGACGTTTTAACTCGTTAATTTCACTTTGTTGGTTTTCGATCAGAGAATGCTCCTGGCTGATTTGTTTATCCTTCTCAATCATGTAAAGAGTAAGTTCTTCAACTTTCTTCAATAATAATCTGTTCATCTCGCCTACATTAATACCTGATTCCTGAACTTTAGAAGCATCAGGCATCTCGGGCAAATGATGATATTGCGCGATATAATTTGCAACTGCCATCAGTGGTGTTAAACGATATTTTTTACTGAACACAAAATCCGGCCAGTTTGCATTGGGCTTGACCGTTACTGAATTTGCAACAACATTACCATTTACAGCAAGTTTATAGCCTTTAGTATCGGTAGTTCCTATGGCGACGTTGCCATTGCCTTGTATCCACATGAGTTGAGTTTCGGTATTGCTGTTATTATGATTATAAAAAGCAAAACCCCCAGTCGTTCCTGTCCCCTGGTTGCCTATAAAATCAGTTTCTCCCGAGCCAGTATTGCGGTTCCAACCGATTAGCATTTGCCCGGTATTTGCCAAGTTATTAGGCAGCGTAGCGGGGGTACCTGTTGCGAAATTGGCGCTAGTTCCCGATGTGATCATCGTTCCGTTCACTTGCAGTGTACTAAGAGGGGTGGTAGTGCCGATCCCTACGGTTTGTGACGTGGAGATCACCATAGCTGGTGTATTGGACGTACTTGGGTCCGAACCCGCATTGGTGCCGAAACGCATGTCATGGATGGTCTGAAAATAGGCGTGTGTGCCATCGTCTCCGAAATACCATTTATTTGTTGCTGAGCCAAAACGGTAACCAAGCCAGTTGCCGGTACCGGACGACGGATTTGGGAAATTAATGAAGAATTGGCTGGAGGTGCTGGTTTTTGAGGAAATAAAAAACTGCGCACCTATTCCTGCTCCCGATGTGGTGAAATTTTGAAAAGGAATGTTGCTTGTACCTACAGTTGCACTTACGGTAATATCAAGAGGCGCCTGGGGACTGGTAGTCCCTATCCCTGCATTTCCAGATGACGGAAAAGTGTTTTGTGCAAGTAAGATTCCAGGAATAAATAACGATACGCTAAGGCAAGTGCCTTTTGCTTCATCATTATTTTGACCGGCACCCACAACATTTTGCTGGGAAATAGCGGCAGTTGAACATAAAAATGAGGCGGTGGCGCAATCCTGTCCGGGTTTAATTACAGGGTTGTAATTATTCAGGCAAAGCTTGTATGTTCCCGTGCCGTCATTTTCGCCGGTTATTTCGATATAATATGTATTTCCAATAACCAGCCCGCCTTTGTATAAACTGGTAACATTATTGCCTGACAAGTTGTTCCCAACCAATTCCGTACCGCTGCAATCGCTGTATAATTTGATCTGGGGGTTAATTAAAGTACCTCCCGAACCCGCGCCGCTGACACTGATATTGACATCAACAGCCGTTGCCGTAAATTGAAACCAGGTTGACTTCTGCGGATTTTGGTTATTATACTGGTCATTGCCTGAACAATAATCAACGGTTTGTGGAAGCGACTGGGCCATCTCGCAATCTTTGACGATCGTTTGTGCTACCGCCGTTCTGAATGCAATAACAAGAAAAAACAGGATAAGCGGTTTGGTCATAAGGATAACGATCCTCATTAATTAATAATTAGATTCAGCGATATGAAGATAACAAAATTAACGGATAATTTAATTCTTCAAATGGAGACTGCTTATTCTTTTGTTATTATAAAAATCTTTGGCCAATATTGGCCCTGTAAGTTACGGCAAAAAGAAAAGCCTCTCAGATTTCTCTAAGAGGCTTTGGGTAGCGGGAGCAGGACTCGAACCTACGTCCGCCTTTTGGCGGATATGAGCCCGACGAGCTGTCAGGTAAAAATTAAAGCCCCTCAGATTTCTCTAAGAGGCTTTGGGTAGCGGGAGCAGGACTCGAACCTACGACCTTCGGGTTATGAGCCCGACGAGCTACCAACTGCTCCATCCCGCACTATATTTCCAATTTTTACGTCCGGATCATTAGCCCGGATATTGGCTTACATATTGTAAAAATACAATTTGTGCTCCGTTTAAATTGGACTGCAAAGATATAATTCGTTTCTTTGCAGTCCAAATAAAATTTTATATATTTTTTTATGAGTCATAAGGCAGGTTTTGTAAGCATAATTGGTAAGCCCAACGCAGGCAAGAGCACCCTTATGAATGCACTTGTGGGCGAAAAGATGTCTATCATCACACCAAAGGCGCAAACAACGCGCCATCGAATACTGGGTATTGTGAATACAGATGATTACCAAATCGTATTTTCGGATACGCCAGGTATCATCAAACCACACTATGCGCTCCAGGAAACAATGATGCACCAGGTGAACGGTTCGTTGATTGATGCCGACCTGGTTTTGCTGGTAACTGACATTAATGAGAAATATGATGAATCTGATGTACTCGAAAAGTTGCAGGGTTCATTAGCGCCTTTGTGTGTAATTATTAATAAGATAGATAAATCGGACGAAGAGACAGTAAAGCAAAAGGTAGAGTACTGGCAGGAAAAATTAAAGCCCCAGGCCATATTCGCTGTTTCAGCACTCAAAGACCATAATGTATTAGCAGTAATGAATTTTGTGATAGAGCACCTGCCCGAGCATCCTGCCTATTATGAAAAGGATTTTTTGACTGATCGTAACGACCGCTTTTTTGCCTCAGAGATCATTCGTGAGAAGATATTTAAGATATACGAAAAGGAGATACCTTACAGTACCGAAGTAATTATCACAGCTTTTAAAGAAGGGGATGAACTATATCGTATTAGTTCGGAGATCATCGTGGAGCGCGATTCGCAGAAGAATATCCTGATTGGAAAAGGCGGCGAGACTTTGAAAAAAGTAGGCACCTACGCCCGTAAGGACATGGAAGAATTTTTCCAGAAGAAAGTGTTCCTGGAGATGTTCATCAAAGTGATCCCCGACTGGCGCAGCAAAAAAAATTACCTGAAAAAATTCGGGTACGACTATTAGAATGTTGGACGTTAAACGTTTTACGTAATACGTTTAACTTTGCATAAACGGAGTTACCTCCAAAATATAAAACGTACGACGTACAACGTCACACGTAAAACCCAATAACATGAGTAACATAGTAGCTATAGTAGGCAGGCCGAATGTGGGCAAGTCAACCTTATATAACCGTTTGACTGAAAGTCGTAAGGCCATAGTAGATGACTTTAGCGGTGTAACACGCGACCGTCATTATGGTGTCGCAGAATGGACACACCACTCTTTCACTGTGATCGATACCGGCGGCTATGTGGCCAACTCGGAAGATGTTTTTGAAGCTGCTATACGCGAACAGGTAGTAATTGCTATAGAGGAGGCTACAGTGATTCTCTTTATGGTGGACGTTACCACCGGTATTACAGACCTTGATGATGAGATAGCTGTATTGCTGCGCAGAAGTAAAAAGCCTGTGCACGTGGTAGTAAATAAGGTGGATAATAACTCGCAGCAGTCTGACGCTACCGTGTTTTACAGTCTTGGATTAGGCGAGATCTATAATATCTCCTCCATGACAGGCTCCGGAACGGGTGAACTGCTGGATGCTGTAGTAAAAGACTTTGATGAAGAAGTAGTCGAAGAAAACAGCCTGCCTAAATTTGCAATAGTTGGGCGTCCTAATGTGGGCAAATCATCCATTATCAATGCCTTAATAGGTAAGGACCGTAATATTGTTACCCCGATAGCCGGAACAACGCGCGATTCCATCCATATCCATTATAACCAGTATGGCCATGACTTTATGCTGGTGGATACAGCCGGTCTGCGCAAAAAAACCAAGGTGAAAGAGAATATCGAGTTTTATTCGGTGATGCGTACCATTAAAGCACTGGAAGAAGCCGATGTGGTTATCCTGATGATCGATGCTGTTGAAGGTATTGAATCACAAGACATCAATATTTTCCACCTCGCCGAAAAGAATAAAAAAGGTATCGTGATTGTGGTGAACAAGTGGGATTTGATTGAAAAGAACAATAAAACCAGCAAGGTATTCGAGGAGATGATCCGAAACAAGATTGCTCCTTTTACCGATGTTCCTATCGTATTTACTTCAGTAACCGAAAAACAAAGAGTGTTGCGGGTGATTGAAACAGCCCAGCATGTTTATGAGAACAGGAAGAAGAAAATCTCAACTTCCAAATTAAATGAGGTGATGCTGCCTATTATTGAAAACTTCCCCCCGCCATCTATCAAAGGGAAGTATGTCAAAATAAAATACATTACCCAAATTAATGGTATATCCCCGATGTTTGCTTTCTTCTGTAATCTTCCGCAATACCTGAAGGAGCCATATTATCGTTTTATCGAAAACAAATTGCGCGAGAATTTCGATTTTACAGGCAGTCCTGTACAGATATTCTTCAGGCAGAAGTAGTCTTGATGTGCAGATATGCAAATGAGTAGATGCGCAGATGTTTTTTTGAATGATGCGTGACCTGGGTCTAATGCCCGCTTAATCAATTGCAGCAATAGCTTTTTTAAGCGTCTGGTCATTACTATTCAGCACCTGGAAATAGGCTGTATCACCCCATTTAAAACGGGCAGCAAAGGCTTTCAGCAGTAGTTTGATATTATCTTTGGAGATCTTTATCTCGTTAGAATCCATTTCTTTCAGTGTTTTAGACGCATACACTATAAAATCATCAAACTGATCATTGCTCATCGTGTAATCTTTTAGAAAAACATCATCCGTGGTGAAATTATTAAGCAAACGCTGCATTTTATCGATCACAAAGGCATTAAATAACTGCTGATTACCCAATTCCTGTATCAGTATGGTGTTGCCGACGGTATCAGCCGGAACAAAAACATCAGGCATAATACCACCACCGCTAAAAACTTTCCGTCCTGATGTCGTATGATAAATCCCCGCTTTTTTGAAGCTGCTGTCGCTCATATAGTTTTGTTCAGAGAATAACTCACCTTTCTGCATACGTTCGTTCACTTCATTGCGATAGTTCTCGATGCCACCTTTATATGATTTTTGTATCGACCGTCCCGATGGGGTATAATACCTTGCTACAGTAAGGTTAACAGCGGAACCATCGCCAAAACCGAATTGTTGCTGAACCAGCCCCTTGCCAAAAGAACGGCGACCAACAATCACTGCGCGGTCAAAATCCTGCAGTGCTCCCGCCAATATTTCGCTGGCCGAGGCAGAGTATTCATCTATTAAAATAGCCAGCTTTCCTTGCTTAAACAAACCCGAATCCGTTGCAAAATACTCGGCGCGGGGCTCATGAACGCCTTTAGTATAAACGATCAGCTTACCCTTATCTAAAAATTCGCTGGCTAGTTCGGTAGCTGAATTAAGATAGCCGCCGCCATTACCACGCAGGTCGAGCACCAGTTTTTGCATGCCTTTGGCTTTTAGCTTTTTAAGCGCATCCCTGAAATCTGAATCCGTAGTTGCAGCAAATTTGCTGATCTTGATATAGCCGGTTGACGGCGCTGCAAGATATGAAGCATCAAGACTGCTCAAATCCACATGCCCACGTTTGATATGATAGACCCTTATCGATTTGCCGCCAAATTTTAAAATAGACAGCACCATTTCAGAATCCTTTTCACCTTTAAAAACTTTGTTTACCGCTGTCGGGTTAAGCTTGGTACCGGCAAATTTTTTATTGTTTACTTCGATTACCTTATCCCCGTTAACTATGCCGGCCAATTGCGCAGGACCGCCATTGTAAACCTGTGTGATCACCAAAGTATCGCGCAGTAATTGATACTCGATACCGATGCCGTTAAACCCTCCGTCCAAACGCTCATTGATGGATTCTGCCTGTTGTGGCGGCAAATAAAGGGAATGCGGGTCGAGGTTTTGCAGCAGGTTATTTACAGTAACACCCTCAATGCTGTCTACGTTAACTGAATCCACATAATTACGGTGAACCAATTGCAGCACCTTTGAGATTTTATTGTTTCCGGAGAACGGAAATCCACGGCGCGCATTGCCGGCGAGGTACAAGCCAATGGCTATGCCCAGCAGGATAAGTATAAATGACCTGAAAATAATTGCCGCCGCTCTCTTCATACCGTGATTACAAAGTTAATCAATTGAAACATAAGGCAAATAATTATATGCCTGCTTTACTTGGATTTAATGATTTTTAACGAATTTTGTTAAAAGACATCAGCAAAATGGAAAGAACCACCGAAAAAGACTCTTATTACAACAACCTGGAGCAAATGCCGGTGATCGAGATCCTTCAGAATATAAATAGGGAGGATCACACTGTTCCTGATGTGGTGGCAAAAGCAATGCCGCAGATAGAAAAACTGGTGACCATTGTAGCTGAAAAAATGAAGCAGGGCGGCCGCTTGTTTTACATTGGCGCAGGTACCAGTGGCCGTTTAGGCGTTGTTGATGCGTCGGAATGCCCGCCAACTTTTGGCGTACCTTTTGATATGGTAGTGGGCCTTATAGCAGGGGGTGACGGCGCCATACGTAAAGCGGTGGAATTTGCAGAAGATGATACGGAACAGGCATGGAAGGATTTGTTGGCTTATCGCATCAGCGACAAGGATGTAGTGGTTGGTATTGCCGCATCGGGTACAACACCTTATGTAATAGGCGGCCTGCGTGCAGCCAATCATAAAAATATTGTCACTGGATGCATTGTGTGTAATAGTGGCAGCCCGGTTGCTTCTGAAGCCCAATATCCGGTTGAGGTGATCACCGGACCTGAATTTGTGACAGGCTCAACACGTATGAAGGCCGGCACGGCACAGAAGTTGGTATTGAATATGCTGAGCACCACCGTAATGATACAGCTCGGCCGTATAAAAGGCAATAAAATGGTGGATATGCAGCTGACCAATAATAAACTGGTAGATCGCGGTACCCGTATGGTGATGAATTACACCGGACTTAACGAAGACGCTGCTGCCGAATTATTAATGAAATACGGAAGTGTGCGAAGAGCAGTAGAGGTTCACATGCAGGGTCAGTAAATGTGCAGATATGCAAATGAATTGAAAATAATAATTAAATCTCTCGGATGAGGGAGCAGGAAGGGTTGATTTAATGCACGAGATAGAACCATATTATAAATGGAGAGATGATTATATTGCATCTGAGGACGAGTATTCGCCTTTTTATGCAACCGAATATAGTGAGTTTGAATTTGACAAGCAGGTGTATAACTACTTATTACATCCGCAATGGGACTCGTTTGGTTCCAATACCTTATACCTGAAAGTTTTATTTGCCGATTATGAGCGGGGATATACCATCATTGAATTAATAGGCGAATGGAACGATGCCATCAGTAATGATATTATGCTGCTGAAGCGCGAGATATTGGAGCTGATGGTGGATAGCGGCATTAACAAGTTTGTGCTGATAGGCGAAAATGTATTGAACTTCCATTCATCCGATGATTGCTATTATGAAGAATGGTTCCAGGATGTAGAGGATGGCTGGATAGCCGGGGTCAACTTCCGGGAGCACGTGATAGATGAGTTTAAGCGGAACAATATCGATTATTATATCAACTTTGGCGGCGAACTTGATGACATGGTCTGGAGAAACCTGAAACCCATACAGGTATTTAAAAAAGTAGAAGAACAGCTGATCAGAAGGCTCAATTGAATGTGCAAATGTGCAGATGAGTAAATGTGCGGATGCTTTAATTGATAATAAAACATTTAGATTTTTGAACTTCCATCATCTGCATATCCGCACATTCGCATATCTGCACATCATCAATTGCATCAAAAAAATCCGTAGATTCGTATAAATAAAAAATCAATTTTAATAAAAATGGAAAATCAGAACCAGGACTACGTTTACAAAAATGTGGTTCAGATAGAAGACGCAGACCAATCGCGCAGATTTATAGCAAGTGTATTTTTATGGATGTTTGTGGCTTTAGGTGTATCGTCTGCATTTGCTTATGTTTTTGCAAGCTATCAACCGCTAAAGGACCTTTTAATAGATCCGGTGACAAATCAATCGACAGGGTTAGCCTTTATAATTATGCTTTCGCCATTGGCATTTGTACTGACTATGAGTTTTGGTATCAATCGTATTTCTTATAGTGGACTATCGATTATATTTATACTCTACTCGATCGCAACAGGCGTAAGTCTTAGCTATATATTGTGGTTTTATACTTCTGCATCTGTAATAGGTGTGTTTTTAACCTCATCTGTAGTATTTGGTATTATGGCAGTTGCCGGTTATACAACCAAAACAGACCTTACTAAATTTGGATCACTCATGATAATGCTGCTTGTAGGCATCATTGTAGCTAGCCTAGTAAACTTATTTTTACACAGTTCAGGATTAAATATGCTTATAAGTTATGTGGGTGTAGCCGTTTTTGTTGGCCTTACCGCTTATGATGTACAAAAATTAAAAAGGATAGGTGCCGGGTTGGAATATGGAGAGGCATCCTATAAAAAAATGGCATTGATGGGTGGCTTAACATTGTATCTTGACTTCATCAACCTGTTCCTGATGCTGCTTCGCATCTTTGGCAGAAGAAGATAATTGACAGATTTTAAATGAATTAAAAATCCCGGTTATTGAACGTAACCGGGATTTTTTTTGAGATATGGGGGGAACATTTCTTGTTTTTTCGATATTACATCGTATTTTTAGATAATCATAACTACCGTAATTGCCGGTACTGCCGTTTAATGAAGAGACTGTTAGCCATATCACTGCTTTTTGTGCACCTGTATAGTTTATACGGTCACACGGCTTTGTATGCCTGGTGTGTTTACAGATCGGACAAGTTTTTCAACGAGCAGATCAGCATGGATAAATATAGCCTTGATGATTTGGTCTCTGTAAAAATCCCTGTTAAAATGCCTTCTATTGAAGACTGGAAAGATTACCAATACATCAGCGGTCAGGTACAATTTCAAAATAACAGCTACAATTATGTAAAGCTCAGGATGACCAGAGATACTGTTTACCTGATGTGTATACCTAATTACAAAAAAACCAGGCTCATTACTCAGAATATCATCAACGCCCGCAAGATTGCCGATATACCCAATGGCAAAAAGGAACATGTTCCCTTTGGTAAACTGAGCACGTTGAGCGATTATAACTGCCAGGTAACAAAATATCTTTTTGTTACGCCTGTCGCTACGTTAAAAACGAATACTGCCAGTATCAGCTCTGGCATTATTGAACATACCCTCCCAAGTCCGGCGCCACCGCCTAAGTGCTAATTCCTTTTTCTTAATCAAATTTAACCAGGTTACAGGTTGTGTGCATGGTTCATTTAAGCCTGTTGCATAACTATAGGGTTATTGTCTATTTATCTTGACGCGACTATACAGCGTTATAAATAGCCCTATTCCGAAGGGCAGCCTGCCTGGTTATCCCCCAGGTCATTTGCATAAGAACAGTCGGTTATGCCGGCTAAAATGCAATGGTTAACTCCGGGGTTAAGATTTTAAAAGATTTATTTATGACTCATCTGTTCGTGTTCCTTAACGGGATACGATGGATGTCATTAGCATTTAAAAAAATGAGACTAAAAAAACATATACCCAAGATCATCCTGGCAGGCACATTACTATGTGCGGTTGGATTGATCGCTTACCGGTACACAGAGCCATCTTCTCACCAGCAGATGCTCCAATTGTTGCGGCAGCTCGAGAAAAGGAACACCAATATGGCCAATCCTTTTAACCCCGAAAGTAAGCTTGCCCATTGCGACTCAGTACTTAATCTACCCGGTAATAGCAAAAATATTTATTCACTTGCATCAAAGGCACAGCTTTTACTAAAAACCGGTCAGGAGCAGGAATCAGTAGACATTTTTGAAGACCTGGTCCAAAGAATGGATTTTTCAGCAGTTAATGATATGCTCCCCAGTATGGCCATGGCTTATATGCGTTTGGGCGAGCGCAGTAATTGCATGCTTAACCATACAGGTTCTTCGTGTATTTTTCCGATTAAAGAGGAAGGCGTGCACAGGATCAAAACCGGCTCGTCAAAAGCTATTGAAGTGTACAAAACCATATTAAAAAGTGAACCTCGTGACCTGGCATCAAGATGGCTACTTAATGTTGCCTATATGACGCTGGGAACATATCCTAAAAGCGTACCCAGGGAATTCCTTATCCCCAACCTGGATTCGGATACTGCCTACAAAGTAAAACCTTTTACAGATATGGCTGCAGACCTGGGCCTGAATATCAATGGCAGGGCAGGCGGAGTGATCGTTGATGATTTTAACAATGATGGTTACCTGGATATCGTCACCTCAGGATGGGAGCTTAGCGACCCGATGCACTACTTTCAAAATAATAAAGATGGCACGTTTAGCGACCTTACCGAGCAAAGCGGACTAAAGGGGATTACAGGTGGCTTAAACATTCAGCAAACAGATTATAACAACGATGGCAACATAGACATTTTTGTATTGCGCGGTGCCTGGAACACGCAGGGCTTTGGCAATCAACCCCCTTCATTGTTGCGGAACAATGGCGATGGTACTTTTACCGACGTGACCATACCAAGCGGCCTGGTATATTTTCATCCTACCCAGGCAGCAGTTTGGGCCGATTTCAATAATGATGGCTGGCTCGATGTGTTTATCGGCACTGAAAACTCCGGTGGTGCAGACATGGGCGGCCTCCACACCTCCATGTTATATATCAACAATCACGACGGTACATTTACCAATGTTGCTCAAAATGCCCATTGCGATATTGTAGGCTATATAAAAGGGGTAACCGCTGCCGATTATAACAATGACGGCTGGCCGGATATTTTCATATCTACAATGGATGGCAATAAGCATCTATTAAGAAATATGTGTATTAAGGGAAAAGACGTGCAGTTTGATGAAGTTACCGGGAAGGCCCACCTGGATGCAAATATGGAACCTACTTTTACCACCTGGTTTTATGATTATAACAACGACGGCTGGCCGGACATTTTAGTTAGCGATTATAACCATCAAAACAGACCTTTAGGATACTATTCTGCTGCCGAGGGATTAGGAAAACCTGTTCCATTGGCGGGTAACGTATTTCTGTACCGCAACAATCAGGATGGCACATTTTCTAATGTTACCAATGAGGTAGGCTTAAATAAAGTAGTTTACAGCATGGGGGCCAACTTTGGTGATATTGATAATGATGGCTACCCGGATATGTATTTTGGTACAGGTAACCCCGACTTCAGGTCGTTGGTGCCCAACAAGCTGTTTAGAAACATAGGGGGAAAAATGTTTGCTGATGTAACCACCTCCTCGCGGACGGGTAATTTGCAAAAAGGCCATGGGGTAGCATTTGCTGATCTGCGCAACACAGGCATCCAGGATATTTTTATAGAAATGGGCGGAGCATTTAAAGGTGATTCTTACACAAGTTCATTGTATGTAAATCCCGGACAGACAAATAACAACTGGATATCCTTAAAACTGGAAGGGGTAAAAGCAAACAAAGCTGCAATAGGCAGCCACATCAAGTTAACTTTTACAGAGAATGGTGTGCAACGAAATGTTTATAAGGATGTCAATTCGGGTGGCAGTTTCGGCTCATCTCCGTTGCGGCAGGAGATCGGGATAGGGCAAGCCAGGTCAATTGATGATATCGAAATAAAATGGGCCGGGAGCCAAACCGTGCAGCATTTTAAGAATATAACACCCGGTCAATTTTTGCACATAACGGAAGGGAATGACCAGCCTGAGGTTATTAATTTGAATAAATTGACCTTCAAACATAAGGCGGATGTTCCAATGTGCATGCCCATGAACGCAACCATGAAATAAATGAACAATTATTGATCTGCATATGTTACATCAGAAAATATCACCTATATTTAGAATAATATTTAAACGCTCAAAACTTTAAAACCATGAAAAGAATTTTGTTAGTATGCTGCTTGTTTATCGGATTAACAGCAGCAGGATATGCGCAAACCAGCCACCCGGTACCCGGTACTCCCGAAGAAAAAGCTAAAGGGTTGCAAAAAGAATTAAAACTTACTGATGACCAGACTACCAAAGTAGCTGCCATTTATAAAGAATCTGCAGAAAAATTTGAAAAGATTAAAGTTAAAGAGCATGGTAATACGGATAAAATGGTAGTAGCGATACGCCCTTTGCGCGAAGCTACTATTAAAAAGATCAAAGGCGTATTGACCCCTGCACAGGCAGTTAAATATGATAAGCTGGTAAAAGATACAAAAGGTGCCGGCGGTAACGGTTGGAGCGATGGCTGGAGTGCGACCTCGGGGAATTAACGGGATTATACTTATATATTAAAAGAAAAAGCCGCTTTATTAGCGGCTTTTTCTTTTTGGGCGGTGTCCTCTGCTTTAATGAAATATCCGGTACTGTAAAATAGTAGAGCTTTTATGGCTGGTTAATATAAATTAGTATTTTTAAATCGAAAAAAACCTCACCCTGTAATATTTATAATTTAACCAGTTAGCCCATTTTATCATCTGCGTACCCGGGTGGATGCATTATAGTATTAGATTATGAAAGTTAATGCCAGTAATAGGATAACAATGCTAAGCATAACGGTTTTGCTGTTCCTATTTATCTTCATGTTATCGTGTAAAAGATCATCCCACCAGGAAATGATCAGTATACTTAAAAACATTAAAGAGAAAAATTATAGCAGGTCAAATCCTTTTACCCCGGAAGCAACAATGGCTTACTATGATTCCCTGCTTAACACAGGTAATTATAATAGCGATGTTAAGCTGCTTGCATCAAAAGCAGCTCTTGCCTTAAAAATGGGTAAAGAGGAGGAATCCATCCAGGTTTATCAAAACCTGGGCAGGCAACTTGATTTCATGTCTAATTTTGAAATGCTGCCGGATGTGGGGATCGCTTACATGCGGCTTGGCGAGCGTAATAACTGTATGCTTAACCACAATGGCTCTTCATGCATATTCCCGATAAAAGACGATGGTGTCCATAAAATTAAAACCGGATCACAAAAAGCTATTGAAACATATGAAACAATTTTGAGGGCAAAACATGATGATCTTGAATCACGATGGTTGCTCAATATCGCATTTATGACGCTTGGCGGATATCCAAAAAGCGTACCCCCGGAATTTCTAATACCTAACCTGGATGCAGATACTGCTTATAAAGTAAAACCATTTATGGATATGGCTGCCGATCTTGGCCTGGACATAAATAGCCGTGCAGGTGGGGTAATTGTGGATGATTTTAATAATGACGGATACCTGGATATAGTTACTTCAGGCTGGGACCTGAGCGATCCTATGCATTATTTTCAAAATAACAAGGACGGGACATTTAGCGATTTAAGCGAACACAGTGGTTTAAAGGCGATCACCGGCGGATCGAGCATCGAGCAAACGGATTACAATAACGATGGTAAACCGGACATCTTTGTTTCACGCGGTGGCTGGAATACCGGCGGATTCGGAAACCAGCCAAGCTCATTGTTACGAAATAACGGGGATGGTACATTTACAGATGTAACCATACCCAGCGGTCTGCTTTTTTACCACCCCAGCCACACTGCTGTATGGGCCGATTTCAATAACGACGGCTGGCTCGACGTGTTTATCGGTACTGAAAATTTAAGTGACAAAGGGGGCAAGCATACCTGTATGCTATATATCAATAATCATGATGGTACCTTTACCAATGTGGCAAAAAGCGCTCATTGTGATATAACAAATTATGTTAAGGCGGTGACATCTGCTGATTATAATAATGACGGTTGGCCCGACATTTTTGTTTCGACAATGAACGGTAAAAAGTATTTGCTGAAGAACAAAGGAATAGTTGGTAAAATTCCAGAATTTGAAGACGTTACTGCAAAAGCAGGCCTTGATAAAAACACCGAAAGCACCTTTACCACCTGGTTTTTTGACTATGATAATGATGGCTGGCCCGACATCATGGTATCAAATTATTTTTTTGATAAAAACCTGGGGACTTATGCCGCGGCCGAAGCATTGGGGAAACCGATACCGGATGCCGGAAATGCTTTCCTGTACAGGAACAATCATGACGGAACTTTTACTGATGTAACAAAGGATGTCGGTCTGAATAAAGTGGTTTTTGCTATGGGGGCCAATTTTGGCGATATTGATAACGACGGTTACCCGGATATGTATTTTGGTACCGGTAACCCTGATTTTAAATCGCTGGTGCCTAATAAACTATTTAAAAATATTGACGGTAAAAAATTTGCAGACGTTACCACTTCCTCACGAACAGGTAATTTACAAAAGGGGCATGGCGTTGCCTTTGCAGATCTGAGGAACAGGGGTATCCAGGATATATTTATAGAGATGGGTGGCGCATACATAGGCGACTCTTATACAAGCTCACTATATGTAAATCCCGGGCAGGGCAATAACAACTGGATCAGCTTAAAATTGGTGGGCGTAAAAGCTAATAAGTCGGCCATTGGCAGTCGTATAAAAATTACCTTCCGCGAGAATGGCGTGAGCCGGAGCGTTTACAAGGATGTTAATTCCGGAGGTAGTTTTGGGTCATCGCCCTTACAGCAGGAGATTGGAATAGGGCGCGGGCAATTAATTGATGATATTGAAATACGATGGGTCGGAAGTCAAACCATACAGCATTTTAAAAATGTTAAGCCAAACCAGTTTTTGAAAATTACAGAAGGAAACCAGGTGCCCGAAGTGATCAATCTGAAAAAGCTAACCTTTATGCATAAATCAGGTGCACCAATAAATATGCCCATGGCAAATAGATAGTATCGTTTATTCGTTGCCGGATGTTTCCTGCTTTTTTGCTTTGGAAATCCTTTTAAAAATAATTATCACGGCGCCAAGCATTAAAACCGATGAAACCGACGCTATGATGATGCGCCAGGTTTGATGTTCCTCAACCCCGCTAATGATACTGCTGATATTCACTACCATGATGCTCACGAAGATGATCAAAGGCAATATCAATCTTTTCTTTACCGAATCCATATTCTAATATACTATTTAAAAATAAAAGCCGGCTATTCACCGGCTTTCAGAAATTCGTTGTTGTAATATGTTTATTTAGTAACGTACATCACTTCTTTTACTGCTTTGATCACTCTTTCTGGATTTGGCAGGTATTCCTGTATCAAAGTTGGTGCATACGGAAGCGGCACGTCTCCGCCCATAATACGCAGGATAGGTGCATCCAGGTAATCAAACGCATCCTTTTGTACCTTGAAGGCAACTTCAGTAGCGATTGAACCCAATGGCCAGCTTTCTTCAATAATTACCAAACGGTTAGTTTTCTTTACAGAGTTAATTACTGTATCATAATCGATAGGGCGTACAGTACGCAGGTCGATTACTTCGGCATGGATACCTTCTTTTTCCAGTTCGGCGGCAGCAGCATTCACCACTTTCATGATCTTGCCGAAACCTACCAGGGTAACGTCTGAACCTTCTTTGGTCACACTGGCTTTGCCCAGTGGTATATAATAAGTTTCTTCAGGAACTTCGCCTTTATCGCCATACATTAATTCTGATTCCATGAAGATCACCGGATCCGGATCAATAATAGCTGATTTTAATAAACCTTTTGCATCAGCAGGATTTGATGGAACAACCACCTTTAATCCCGGGCAGTTAGCATACCAGTTCTCAAAGCACTGGCTGTGTTGTGAGCTAAGCATACCGGCGTTACCTGTAGGGCCGCGGAACACGATTGGCACAGAGAACTGGCCACCGCTCATTGACATGATCTTGGCAGCACCGTTAATGATCTGGTCAATGGCCACCAATGAGAAGTTGAAGGTCATGAACTCAATGATCGGGCGCAGTCCGTTCATAGCCGAGCCAATGCCGATACCGGCAAAGCCCAATTCAGAGATTGGTGTATCAATCACGCGCTTGGCCCCAAATTCATCCAGCATACCCTGGCTTACTTTATAAGCGCCATTATACTCGGCCACCTCTTCACCCATCAGGTATATTTTATCGTCCTTGCGCATCTCTTCGCTCATAGCTTCACGAAGCGCTTCTCTGAATTGTATTTCTCTCATTAGTATTTTAAATGAATTTTTGCGAACGCAAATATAATCACTAATGTGTGAAATGCAATTAGTGTCAAAGGAGCAAAGGTTTTTATATCGAAATAGATACAAATGGCTGACAGAAGGCTTTGATACACCCTGCTATCGGGTATATTTGAAACAAATAATTAATAGATTTTGGATAACGATCTGCCTAAAATTATCTGGTTCCTGTGGCTGCAAGGTTTTGATGAAGCGCCATTGGTGGTTCGCAAATGCTATGACTCCTGGCTGAAGCATAATCCCGGCTGGCAGCTTATTTTTTTGAATGAAAATAATATTGCGGATCATATCGATCTAAAAAGAAATGATGGAGTTACCGATCAGGCCTTTTCCGATATTTTAAGGATCAACCTGCTCGCAAAATACGGTGGTGTTTGGGTAGATGCAACCTCTTTTTGTGCAAAGCCGCTGGACGAATGGCTGCCAGAATGTATGGCTACGGGTTTCTTCGCCTTCGAAAGACCAGGCCCGGACAGGATGATCTCCAGTTGGTTTATAGCTGCGGCTAAGTACAATTATATTATTGCTACCTACAAAAATAAAGTGAATACTTATTGGGCTGAAAATCCCGGAATGAAATTTATTGAATCTTCACGGTGGCATTTTCTGAATAAGCGCCTGCAACGCCGGGGCGCACAGGTTTGGTTCAGTCATTTAGTGTATAAGTTATTAAAAGTATATCCTTACTTCTGGTTCCATTACTTGTTTGAGCATATTTATTTGAGGGATAGACAGTTCAGAGCGATGTGGGATGATACGCCTAAACTAAGCGCTGATGGTCCGCATAAATTGCAAACAATGGACCTGTTTAATCAGGTTGATGAAATAGCAAAGGATGAGATCGGCAATAAAAAAGCCCCTGTTTATAAACTCACCTGGAAATATGAAGCGACGGCTTATAAAGAGGGGACAGTGCTGGATTACCTGTTAAATCAATAACAGCCTATTTTCTTTCGCCCTTCATCTTTGAAGCGATCTCCAAGGCTTTACGGGCGTTCACAATGCCACCAGTTTTCGATAACGTAGTGAAATCCACTTTGTCTTTAGTCCCCGGTTTAAGGACCATGGTGCCTTTCAGCGGTTCAGCTGATTCCATAATGGCCTGTTTGATCTGGCGGGAGCTTAGATCAGGATAGTATTCCAGGATCAGTGCCGCTATACCTGTAACTATAGGTGCCGAAAAACTGGTGCCATCATCGGTAATTGTTTCGGCATCGCTGTCTATCGAAGTGATTTTAACACCTGGTGCAAAAACATCCACATTCTTTTGTCCGTAATTGCTGAAGGTAGTTGCCAGGTTTTCGTCCGGCTTTAACCCGGATGCACCCACATTGATCACATTGTCCGCATCGGTAGCCGAACCGTCGGCGAAAATATCGTTCGGGTAATCAGGTTTCGCATCCATGTCCTGGTTGTCATTGCCGGCTGCCTGTATCAATAACACATCATGCGCTGCAGCATATTTGAAAGCCTCGTCAACCCATTCCTTGTGCGGGGATATCTTTTTACCGAAACTCATATTAATGATCTTAGCACCGTTATCCACCGCATAGTGAATGGCGTTGGCCTCATCTTTATCGTACTCATCGCCAATAGGCACAGCTTTAATGGCCATCAGTTTTACGTTATCGGCTACACCATCAATACCATAACCATTATTACGTATAGCTCCAACCAGCCCGGCCACACCAGTGCCATGTGAGGCATCGCTAAATTTGAGCTTGTTATTTCCATAGGGCTTATCTTTCAAAATATCAGGGTCATCACCAACAATACGCTTACGCGCCTCCAAATCTGGATTTATGGAGTTGTTCAACTTCGCCATATACTCGCTCAGCTCTTTAAGCACTTTTACGTTCGTACTGGTCGATACATCCTCGCTAAACGCGATCATCCACAAATTTTTTACCTCGGCAATAGTATCGTTGGACGCAGTCATATGCTCTACATCAGCTTTGGTAAAGGTTTGGTTGGCTTTCAGGTTTAAAGCATGTTTAATATAGCCGCTCGTTTCTACCAGTGCGTTCATAATAGGTGATAGCTGGTTAACCTCTGTATGTGCCTTGGTAATCGTCGAATCATATTCCATTTTTACCTTCACCCAATAGGCATATTCCTTTTTATCGGTTGCTGATGCTTCGGTTCCAATTAGATATTTCCCCTTAAGGCGGTGATATTCCCTTACTTCTTCTTCGGTTTCGCTGAAGTCACTTTTTCCGCCCGGTCCTCCAAGAAAATCCCAGCCATGGATATCGTCCACATAACCGTTATGGTCGTCATCCTTGCCATTGCCTGCTTTTTCTTTCGGGTTTACCCATAAAACTCCCTGCAGGTCTTTTTGCAAAGTGTCAATACCACTATCAATAATGCCCACAACCACCGGTTTACTTTTTAACCCGTTGATAAACTGGTAAGCTTGTTTCAGACTGATACCGAAATAGCCATCGGTTTTTAGGTCGAGCGTATACCAGTCCTTCGGAGGATCTGGTTGCGATGGTGGTAGTGTTTGAGCAGAAGCACTAAAATTTATAAGTAAAAAAGCTATTAGTATGCAGCTTATAAAGAATTTGGGGTTAATACGCATTTATTTTATTTATATAAGCTACAGGTCGAACTTGATGCCTTGCGCCAATGGTAATTTAGTTGAATAATTGATGGTATTAGTTTGCCGTCGCATATAAACTTTCCAGGCATCAGAGCCCGACTCGCGGCCTCCGCCGGTTTCCTTTTCACCACCGAACGCCCCGCCTATTTCAGCGCCTGACGTACCTATGTTTACATTGGCAATACCACAGTCAGAACCCGCATAAGATAAAAATTGTTCTGCTTCGCGTAAATTATTTGTCATTATTGCTGATGAAAGGCCCTGCGGCACACCATTTTGCATTTCGATGGCCTCTTCCAATGAACTGTATTTTATTAAATATAGTATAGGCGCAAACGTTTCATGCTGAACAATTTGGTAATGATTCTCCACCTCGGCTATGCAAGGCTTTACATAACATCCTGACGAATAATCTCCACCATCCAGCTTGCCGCCTTCTACCACAAATTTGCCGCCCTCTGCTTTACATTTTTCAATGGCATCCAGGTATAACTTTACCGCATCCGTATCAATCAGCGGCCCCATATGATTATGCTCATCCAACGGATCGCCAATGCGTATCTGTTTGTAGGCATTTACTATTTTCTGTTTAAACTGCTCGTAGACACTTTCGTGGATGATCAGCCTGCGTGTACTGGTACAACGCTGCCCAGCAGTACCAACAGCACCGAAAACAGCCCCTACCAATACCGTATCGAGGTCTGCATGCCGGCTTACGATAATAGAATTGTTTCCTCCAAGTTCTAATAGGCTCTTACCCAATCGCGCGCCCACAGCAGCACCGACAGCCTTACCCATACGGGTTGATCCGGTAGCCGAGATCAACGGTACACGCGTATCATTAGACATCAGTTCACCCACAACCCTGTCGCCTATCATCAGGCAGGATACTCCTTCCGGCACCTCATTCTTTTTAAAAACCTCCTGTGCAATATGTTGACAAGCAATGGCCGTCAAGGGTGTTTTTTCGGATGGTTTCCATACGCATACGTCGCCGCATACCCAGGCCAGTGCTGCGTTCCAACTCCAAACCGCAACCGGGAAATTGAATGCTGAGATAATGCCGACTATGCCCAGTGGATGATACTGCTCATACATACGGTGCTCGGGCCTTTCAGAATGCATAGTTAAGCCATAAAGCTGCCTGCTCAGGCCAACGGCAAAGTCGCAGATGTCTATCATCTCCTGCACCTCGCCATAGCCTTCCTGCAGGCTTTTTCCCATTTCGTAGGATACCAATGCGCCCAATTCCTGTTTTTTGGCACGCAGCGCTTCGCCTATCTGGCGAACAATTTCCCCGCGTTTTGGGGCAGGGATGGTACGCCATTGTTTAAAAGCCTCACCCGCTTTTTCGACCACTTTATTATAATCAGCTGCTGTGGCCAGCTTTACCGATGCTATTTTTTTACCATCCACAGGTGAGATAATGGTCTTAACCTGTGCTCCCGCGCTGCTCTCCCACTTACTGCCGGTACTAACGGCATCATTATTGTCGTTTATATGTAAATGGTTTAAAATCTCTAAAATATTAAGGCTCATAATCGTAAATTTGTCAAAGGTAAAATCTTTAAGGCAATTTATATCAACTCATCTTTTGCCAGGCTAAAGTGCCCAAATGTTTTTCATTTACTATCAGGCACTTGTAAAAACCCTTGTTAAAAATGTTTGAATGTTGAAAACTTAATACCATTAGGGATATTTACTTGTTGTAATTTGATCTCAGCAAAGGCTAAAGAGACCTAAATTCCCGGTGTCGCCGGGACGAGATCAATAGCAGCAGGCGTTCTGAAAAATATATTGAATGGAAGAAGAATTTGAATTTGGATTCACTGAGGACCCCAAGTTCTCAGTTGAACGTTACGAAGAGATGATTCGTAATCATGACCAGTATTTTTTTGATGCGCAGGCGTTTGAAAACATTATCGACTACTACATCGAAAAGAATGATCCGGCGAAAGCCCTGCAGGTGGTGGAGTATGCATCCAGCCAGCATCCGTTTGCCGCCGTATTCCTGATCAAGCAGGCCCAGCTTCTTGTCGTCACCAACCGTGTCAGCGATGCTTTTGTATCGCTGGAGAAAGCCGCTATGCTTGAAGCTTCAGATGCGGATATTTATATCATCCGCGGCAATCTTTACGAGAACATGGAGCGGTATTCGGAAGCGTTGGAGAACTACGAAAAAGCGCTTGAGCTTGCGGATGAAACGGACGAGATTTTGCTGCATATATCGTACGTGTATCAAAACATGGGCGACTATGATACGGCCATCACTTACCTGAAACTGTGCCTGCAGCAAAACATGGAAAACCAGGATGCTCTGTACGAATTGGCTTTCTGTTACGATGTAATGGACAACCAGGAAGAGAGCGTGCAGTTTTACCAGCAGTATATCGACAGCGAACCATATAGCTATGCCGCCTGGTATAACCTGGGTAATGCTTATACTAAGCTGAGCCTTTTTGAGAAAGCGATAGATGCCTATGATTATGCCATCCTGATCAAGGACAGCTTTGCATCGGCTTATTTTAATAAAGGCAACGCCCTGGTTAACCTCGAAAAATATGCGGAAGCTATTGAAGTGTACCGCCAGACCTTTGAATACGAACAACCTAATGCGGATACCTATTGTGCCATTGGCGAATGCTACGAAAAGCTGGAGCAAATGGACGATGCACGGGCGTTCTACAAAAAGGCCGTTAAAATGGATTCCAAACTGGCTGATGCCTGGTTTGGTATCGGTGTAACCCTTGATTTTGAGGAACGTTATTTTGAGGCACTGCATTTCTATAAAAAAGCATTGGACCTCGATATTGCCAATGCCGACTATTGGTTTGCCATTGCCGATGCAGAATACAAGCTGGGGCACATGCCTGAAGCTGAGCATGCCTACGAAAAAGTGGTGGAGTTAAACCCCATTGATGTAGATGCCTGGCTGGATTACTCATCCATCCTGTATGAGCAAAGCCGTTTAATAGATGCCATCGAGGTAATGTCGCAAGCGATCAAGAATAATCCTGAGGCTGCTGAATTGTATTACCGCATGGTAGCTTACCTGTTTGCGTCCGGAGATTATAAAGAAGCGCTGAATTTCCTGGAACTAGCCCTGGCTTCGGACCCGGAAAAGCACTATATCCTGTTTGATTACCTGCCGCAGCTGCAAAAAAATAAAGTGATACTGGATATTATAAACAGGTACTCCAAATAAGCTGCAAAGGTTAAAAGATATAAAAAAAGCCCCCGGTTAACGGGGGCCTCAACTTAATCACCTATCTACCTATTTTCTTATCCCAATTGGTTATTAATCGCGTAACCGCTTGCTTTTGTAACACCAATACCCGTATTCTCAAACTCAACTAACATACCTTTAGGACCTAGTTCTTTTATCCTGTTATTTCTTACTTGTATGTTGACACCATTGAGAGAATGTATTCCGCCTAAAACATTGGCAACACAACAGTTGTCTATTAAAATATTGGCACAATCCGTTAAGTTAATCCCTAATTGATCAGAGTTGATTAATTCACATTGTGTAATGTGAATATTGTAACAATCAACCAGGTCAATGCAGGACGATGCGCCGCCGTTTATTAAATAATCGCAAATGGTTATGTCATGGGCCCCATTGAGCGTTATCGGCTGCGATACTCTGTGATTTGAATTTTCCATCTTGATTTTAATTAAGAGATGGTTTTTATACGGGATACGGGTGAGGGAATATTATCAACCTGATTATGAAAATGCTGTAGTAGTTTTGTTTACATCATCAAAGAAATTTTTTCAGCCCCCATCAGATATTTTACATGATTTATACCGAAACAATTAAGAGATTTTCGTTTTTTTGATGATATTTGCATCGTTAAAACTTTTTGTTATAGTCTATAACTATATAATATAAAGCATGAATTACCCTTTAAATAATATTCCTGATCGCACTGTTAAACCCCGTAACAGTGGTATTACGATGGTAATGGATAAGGGGTTAAGTTTGCGCCAGGTAGAGGATTTTATAGAAGTAGGCGGACCGTATACCGATATTGTTAAGCTGGGATGGGCTACATCCTTTGTTACCCCCAACCTTGATCAAAAGCTAAAACTATATCGCGATGCAGGTATCCCGGTTTATTTTGGCGGGACATTGTTCGAGGCATTTATTGTACGCAACCAGTTTGAGGATTACCGCCGGATACTGGATAAATATAAAATGGAGCACGTGGAAGTGTCTGACGGGTCCATTGAGATTGAGCATGAAATAAAGTGCGAATATATCCGCACCCTGAGTGAGCAGGTGACCGTGATATCAGAAGTGGGATCCAAAGATGTACAAAAGATATTTGCCCCTTACAAATGGATCAAACTGATGAACGCTGAACTAGAAGCAGGAGCATGGAAGGTAATAGCCGAGGCACGCGAAAGCGGCAATGTTGGTATCTACCGTGATTCAGGCGAAGTAAGACAAGGACTTGTAGACGAAATATTAACCCAAATACCTGAAGAAAAGATCATCTGGGAAGCACCGCAAAAAGCACAACAAGTTTGGTTTATCAAGCTGATAGGTGCCAATGTAAGCCTGGGCAATATAGCCCCTTCAGATGTGATCCCACTTGAAACCCTGCGCCTTGGTATCCGCAGTGATACCTTCGATCATTTTTTGAACCTATAAATACATCTGCATATGTTAATGAGCCTTCGGATAGACGTCTGAGGGTTTTTTGTTTTATAGCGATAGGTTTAAACCCATCGCTATAGTTGCTATATTCGGGGATTAAATTATGGCAACATCTAAACTCATCAACCCCGATATAGAAGATTTCTACTCAAACACTTCAGAAGAAGGCAGGCTGCAATTAGGGCTCGGCCCGCTAGAATTTGAGCGGAATAAAGAGTTGATACAGCGTTACCTGCCAAAAAAAGGCGTGATCGTTGATGTCGGCGGTGGACCGGGTGTTTATTCAGAGTGGCTCGCAGGATTGGGGCACGATGTTTATTTGATCGATCCGGTTGAAAAGCATATCAAACAAGCTAATAAACGTTCTGCCAGATCAAAGAAGCCCTTTAAAAGCTTGCTGGGCGAAGCACAAAAAGTAGACCTGAAGGATAACTTTGCCGATGTGGTGATATTACATGGCCCCCTATATCATCTCCAGTCAAAAGCAGAACGAATAGGCGCCATTTCAGAAGCTAAACGGGTTCTAAAACCAAACGGGATAGCATTAGGCTTTGCCATTAACCATTCGGCATCCACCATTGCGGCTTTATTGAATGGCTTTATTCATACCCCGGAAATATTTGAAATGTGCAAAGCAGAGTTGATGAGTGGAATACACACGCCACCCACGAACATGCCGGGTATTTTACCATCGGCCTACTTCCATCGGCCAGATGAATTAAAAGCTGAATTTGAAGAAGCTGGATTTACTTACCTCGACACCTATGCAGTGGAAGGACTGATCTGGATGGATAAAAACTATTTTGAAACCCGGTCCGATCTTAAAAAGAAGGATAGGATAATGAAACTGATGAAGATCACTGAAAATGATACGGCATTGCTATCATTAAGTCCGCATATGATGATAGCGGGGAGGAAAGGTTAAATGTCCCTAAAAATTCCGTCCTTTCTTATTAATATTACAACATGAAACTTTACGGGCTTATCGGCTTTCCGCTTTCACATTCTTTTTCTAAAAAATTCTTTACCGAGAAATTTGAAACAGAGCATATCGAAGACACCCAATATGACTTGTTTCCGCTGGAGCATATAAAAGATTTACCCGCCTTGTTGCACGAACACCCCGATCTGTGCGGGTTAAATGTCACCGTTCCGCATAAGATCAATGTACTCAAATACCTCGACTGGATAGAGCATGATGCCCGTACTGCCGGCGCGGTGAATTGCATCCGCATCACCTCTGAAAGCCCTGTTGTAGCAGCGTTTACAGGCGAAGTAGGCATAAAAGGACATGATTTCAGGCTCGAGGGATTTAATACGGATATTTATGGATTCGAGAATTCGCTAAAACCACTGCTGAAAAAACGGCATGATGAGGCCTTGGTTTTCGGTGATGGTGGTGCCGCTAAAGCGGTGAAATGCGTGCTGGATAATTTGGGGATCAATTTTAAAATGGTTACCCGCAAACCAGCGCCGGGCCACATTTTATTCGGCGATTTAAAGCCGCATCATATCAAGCAGCATAAACTGATCGTCAATACTACCCCTATAGGCACGTCGCCCAATGTAGATGAATGCCCGCCGATACCCTATGCCGCCATAACAGACGACCATTTGCTTTACGACCTGATCTATAATCCCGAACAAACCTTATTTCTGAAAAAAGGAGCCGAACAAGGAGCTGTTACAAAAAATGGATATGAAATGTTAGTATTGCAGGCCGAAAGATCCTGGGAAATATGGAATTCGAAAAAAATATATCCATGAAGAAAATAGCACTTTTTATACCTGTTTTATTGCTTTTGGCTGCCTGCAATGGGAATCACGATTATTCGCCGAAACCAAGGGGTTATTTTCGCATCATTTTACCTGAAAAAGCTTACCAGCAATATAACGGTCCTTACCCTTTTACATTTATCTATCCAAAATATACAGTGATTGAAAAGGATACCAAAACCGCACCGGAAAAAAAGGATAAAAAGCTCATCAATATGAAGTACCTGCTCAACATGCAGTTTCCGCAGTTTAACGGGACACTTCACCTGAGCTATGAAAGTATCACTTCAAAGAAGGTGTTTGACGAGCTAACCGAGGATGCCCGCACTTTCGCGTTTAAGCACAGCGTAAAAGCAACATCCATTGACCAGGCCATTATCCACAATTCCGACCGCAAGGTTTATGGTATTTACTATACCATTGATGGCAATGCGGCGTCGTCTATACAATTTTACGTTACTGATAGTGTAAAGAATTATATGAGGGGTGCGCTTTATTTTAATAATACGCCTCGCCTTGATTCAATACAACCGGTACTTAAGTTTGTAAAAAAAGATATTGATACCATGATCAAGACTTTCAGGTGGAAGGGGGAGTGATTTGAATGCGGATTGCGGAAGATGGAATGCGAAATTGATTGCTTGATTATCCGGATTAAATCATTCCGCAATCGGCACTTCGCATTCCGACTTTACTTAACTTTGTACCATGTCCAAAATCCGTTCCTTTGTAAATAACCCATACCAGGAAAACACCTATATTTTATTTGATGATACCCGCGAGTGCGTTATTGTTGATCCGGGAATGTACACTGCCTCGGAACAAAATGTGGTGGTTAATTTTATAAGGGATAACCAGTTAAAACCTGTTCTGCTTCTGAATACCCACTGCCATATCGACCATGTGCTGGGTAACAAATTCATTTTCGAGCAGTACGGTTTAAAGCCACAGTTCCACGAAGGCGAATCATCGGTGCTGGCGTCTGTTCCGGCTTATGCACCGCAAATGGGTTTCAGGTATGAGCCGTCGCCGCTGCCTGATCACTACCTATCAGAGACCGGCACCATTTCTTTCGGAAATACGGAACTGCAATTGATCTTCGCTCCGGGCCATTCGCCAGCGCATCTTTGCTTTTATGATGAGGAAAGCAATTTGTTAGTCGGCGGTGATGTACTGTTCAAAGGGAGTATCGGCCGCACCGATCTTCCGGGCGGGAATTATGGCCAGCTGATCAGCAATATCACCGAGAAGCTGTTTACATTGCCGGATGATTGCGTGGTGTATCCGGGCCATGGCCCCGAGACCACGATAGGATTTGAGAAAAAGCATAATCCATTTTTTTAAGACATACCTTTGAAGTTATACGTTTTATGTAGTTTTAGCCTGATAAAACGTATAACGTAATACGTAGAACGTACAACCTTTGAATACTTCGATCTACATAGCTAAGCGGTATCTTTTTTCGAGGAAGAAGATGCATGCCATCAATATCATTTCGGGGGTATCCATGCTCGGGGTTTTTATCGGCAGCGCTGCACTGGTAATCATCTTATCAGTGTTTAATGGGTTCGAGAAGGTGATTCTCAACCTGTATAGTAATTTTACACCTGAAATAAAAATCGAACCCAAACAGGGCAAGACATTTAACCCCAACACTGCTTATTTTAAAACACTGCATAGCGACCCAAAACTGTTTTCGTTTACCGAAGTACTGGAGGAAAAGGCCCTCATCAGGTATGGAACAACGGGTCAGTTTATCGGTACGGTAATGGGGGTGAGCGACGAGTTTTTGAATAATAAGCAGTTAGATAGTACGGTCGAAAAAGGGTCTTTTACCCTGAAAGATAAAGGGCATCCTTATGCTGTGATTGGCGCTACCGTGCAGGGCAAACTATCCGTAAACATACATGACCAGCTTTCGCCATTGCAGATCTATTCACCCCGACGGGATGCTTCGGGCTCGGCTGACGTTCTGAGTGCATTTGAGGTTCGGTATATATATCCATCGGGTATATTCAACATTCAACAGGATTTTAATGGCCTTATCATCACCCCGATTGATTTTATGCGTGACCTGCTGAATGAACCTACGAATGTCTCCGCAATCGACCTGAATTATAAAAAGGGGACTGATATTGAAGACATTCAGGGTGATATAAAGGACAAGATCGGCAAGGAGTTTACCATTAAAAACAGGTTTGAGCAAAATGCCGACTTATATAAAACATTGAATTACGAGCGCTGGTTTATTTTTATGATACTGGTTTTTGTGCTGATTATCGCCATTTTTAATATCATTGGCTCATTAACTATGCTGGTGATCGACAAGCAGAAGGATATTGCCATTCTAACCAGCCTGGGTGCTGATAAACAGTTGATACAGGGCATTTTCTTTTTTGAGGGGATGATGATATCGTTTATAGGCTGTATCGTTGGCATGGTAGTCGGGTTAATATTTTGCGTTTTGCAGGGGCAGTTTGGCTTTATCAAATTTGGGGATAACCTGACGGCTATCGATGCCTACCCCATAGCGTTAAAATTCACTGATTTTATATTAGTGTTTTTAACGGTAACAGGCATAGCTGCCATAGCATCCGGAATTAGTGCACGTTTAAGTATCAAAAGGCTCGGAGAGATCAAAGAGGAATTGTAAATTTGGGAGGTGCAGAGCGCAAAGCGGTTGGCGAAAGCCAAACAGAATTTAAAATTTAGAGTTTAGTAGTTAGAATTTAAGGCTTAGGGTTTAATTTAAAGAACATGGAATCGAAACGTCAGCAAAAATTTGCAGGAGTAATACAACAGGACCTGGCAGCTATATTTCAGCGTGAGGGCATGAACCTTTTGCCTAATACACTCATTACAATTACCAAAGTAAGAGTAACACCCGATCTGGCCATTGCAAGGGTTTTTCTGAGCTTTTTTAATACTAATAATGCTCAGTTGGCGCTGAATACCATTAAATCGCATGCTTCCGAGATACGTTATAAACTGGGTGCCCGCATAAAGGACCAGGCGAGAATCATCCCGCAGCTTGAATTTTTTGTGGATGACACCAGCGAGTACGTAGAGCGTATGGATAAGATATTCGATAAGATAAGCAAGGAAGAACGGCAGCCGGATACTGAGTAATTGCGCTGCTTAATGAATAAGCATATCCGGTTAGAAAATTTTATCAGAGATCATCCTGGTAAGGTGAATAAGGTTGTCGATTACGACCCTGAAACCGACCGTCTCTACAAATTCGATTTTACTGCCTCGAATATTGAATTGAATCCGGAAGATATTGCCAATACGGAGAAATTCAGTCATTGGGTAAATCAAAAACTTAGGGATAATAATTGCAGGTATGGTATCGGCGGATATATGGAACACCGCACACTGTATGCCCGGAGTGAATTATTTAATACCGGCGATGAGCCACGTCGTCTTCACCTCGGCGTTGATATTTGGGCCGAAGCCGGGACGCCTGTTTATGCGCCTTTAAGCGGGCAGATCCACAGCTTCCAGGATAATGATCATTTTGGAGATTACGGCCCTACGATAATACTTCAGCATCAGCTCGACGACTTTACTCTCTATACCCTTTACGGCCATTTAAACAGGGAGAGCCTTAACGGATTGGCTATTGGAGATACGGTAAGCCAGGGTCAGCAAATTGCTGTATTTGGCAGCGGGGAAGTCAACGGTCACTGGCCGCCACATTTACATTTCCAGCTGATGTTTGATATGGAAGGGTGCTATGGCGATTACCCGGGCGTAGGCCGGTATTCAGAAAAGGATATTTATCTCCTGAATATTCCCGATCCCAACCTGATCCTGAAATTTCCTGATGTGAAATAAAGGCGGTACATTTAGGTTAAGCAATTTTAACCTTATGACACTGAGAACCTTATTCGCAATTATTATAAAAATCCTTGGCATTTACCTTGTCATCGGATCTTTAACATTAATCCCTCAAAGCATTGTTACTTTGTATTCATTTAGTCACCAGGTTGGGTATAGAGATATGGGTGACGTGATGCAGGTACTCTTTTTTATAATCTTTGCTATCGGGATATACATATTGATTTTGCGTTATTGTCTTTTCAAAACGGAATGGGTGATAGAAAAACTGCATCTTGACAAAGGCTTCACTGAAGATAAATTGGAAATTAATATCCATCGTTCTGCTGTATTGAAAATAGCGGTTATAGTAATTGGAGCTATAATAATTATTGAGGATTTGCCCCAATTTTGCAGACAGGTATTATCCTATTACCAGATGAGCGCGCCCGATCGTGGTTTTAAAGAAAATCCAGTGTCATCAGACATCATATTCAATTTTGCTAAATTAATGATTGGGTTTTTTCTGATGACAAGCAGTCGACTGGTTGTGAACTTCATCGAACGCAAAAGAAGAGGGCCGGACACTTTACAGCAAACTGTCGAATAAGGCAGCAGTTTCCCATGTGTTTTTTAATCCTTTGTATCCTATTAATGGATTTATGCCATGCAGTGCCTCATTGCGGCACTACCAGCCCTCTATCTGTTTGATGTATGCCGTCAGTTCACCAGCAATTTGCGCATGCTCTGCCATGTCCGGATGACCGCCACAGCCGTTGTGATATCTTTTTGAGAAGAAATATTTATATACCTTTTTGTCACCATCATTATTTAGATAGGCGGTAATTCCTGATAGGTAATTTTTTAGCACGGTGGTTAGCGTATCTTTTGCCATTGGACTGTTCAGGCAAATAATATCGGCTTTTGGATAGCGCGACCGTACAGTATGGACAAATTGCAAATAAGCATTACAAAATAAAGTGGAGTCGACGATACCGTCATTTTGTCCAAGGCAAATGGTGACCACATCAGGCTGATAACGGCTGAAATCCCATGGGATTTTATTATCACGCAGATAAAGCTTATCTAATACGTCCGGCATTATGATATTCATATCACAGCAGCTATGGGTGAGGCCAATACCTGCAACAGCAGTTAACTGCCACTGCGCATTAAGTGCCCGGGAAATGAGCGGACCGTAGCTCATGTAAGCGTTATGCTGATCATACCACTGGCCATTATCGCAAGGCATTTGAGAAACGTCCATACCCGTCCCTGCCGTAATAGAATCGCCTATGTATTCTATTTTCCTTGTCGGTTTTGGTGGAGGGAGCAGTAGTGCTTCGCATCTTATACCAACAAATTCCAGATAGCCAATACCCGATTCGGTATCCTTGCAAATAGTAACAATATGTTCGCCATTGGCCAGCCCATATGCGATCTTATGATCATTAAGTTTATTATCTAATTTTATCCTCAAAAGCGGGTTGTCATCGATCGCTATTTCGATATAATTATGATTATCACCATCCGATTCATCATTGATGATCAGATCAAAAGCTGTTCCTTTAAACTTTAAAACTATGTAAACGCCCGGCGACCAGAAACGGGGTTTTAATGGATCTGAAAAATCAACCCGGCCAAAGTATTGTATAGCCGGATTATTCGCTTTAAACAATTTTAGATAAGGGGGATTGCCGACCTGGGCAAAAGAAACATTCACCAACAGGATTATTAAAACCAGTAAAAAATATCGTTTATGCATAGGTATTATTTAGCGCATTCAAACTTTTAAAGGTATTCGTTTTGACAGTTTAGTGATTAATACTTATAACAAATGATTGGTTTTTCGGCACAAAAAAAGGGATGAAATACATCATCCCTTTTTATAAATATTCTATTCTGAGATTATTGCTGATCAGAAGGAGCGTCGTCAGGGGTGCCTACAATTTTGTAAACCTTATTATTGTTGTTATCACGGGCATCCTGGTAATAGTAACCATCTTCGGATACATAGTATTTTTCACCATTCAGGCTGATCTTACGGCAATTAGCCGGAAGTGACTCAACAATATCCCCAATCTGCGGTGCCTGCTGTTGCATATCACCATTAGGGTTATTGGTGCTTAACTCGCCGTCTTTACCTGCAACCTGGTAGGTTATGCTGCCGTCATCTTTAGTGACAGCCTCATAATAAACGCCATTGGCCTCATAATACTGTTCGCCATTGATCACTATAGATTGTGCATTTGATGGCAGGCTGTTTACTTCGGCACCAACCGGTGGCTCAACAACAGTGTATTCGTTGTTATCATATTGATAGAACAAACCGCCGCTATAAAAAAATTCGGCATCGCCATAGTAGAAAGGATAGTAACCGTAAGGCAGGAAGCCTATGCTGAAACCAAGTCTTGGCGCATAATAAGTTCCGTAATATCCATGATAATAGTGATAGTAACCACGTGTTCTCCAATAGGAAGGGCCATAAAAACCACGACCGCCAACCCCTACCGAAGCACGGCCGCCCTGACCTATATAACCACGGGTGCCAACATAGCTGCGGGCGGTATTATTTACATAGCTGCGGCCACCATAGGCATTAACACCAGGACTAACAACACCTACACGGTGAGTTGATATACCATATCCGGGATTAGCGATACGCGATGGGGCAATAGCCACACGTCCGTTACTGTTTCCCGGTCTGGCGTATCCAACGTTTGATGACGATGGTCTCACAAAACCACCTGTACCAATAGATGGCCTGTTGCCGTTGCTCACTGAGGGCCTGAAGCCATTACTATTGCTGCTGGGTGCCGGTCTGAAGCTACCACCATTATTTGAACTGGGCGCCGGGCGTGAACTGCCGCCACCGCCTCCGGATGAACTACCGCCAGATGATGGACGTGATCCGCCACCACCACCGCCGCCATCCCTGTGCTGGGCATTAGCGGAAAGTACTATAAACGAACACAATAAGCCGTTTAGAGCCAGGGTAAATAAATATTTATATGTCTTTTTCATGATTATGAGTGTTGATATTCTTTAGCAATTGTGATACGGGTTTGGCGTGTTATTTAATTTTTGACTGATTTATTCGCAAATAGTTTAATACTGAAATTTAAATAAATTCGTAAAGGTAAATGTACTAAACAAATTGCAATACTACCTAATATACGTTGAAACGATGATTTTGATTTAACATAATACTGACGAATACGACTTATTTATAGAATTCGTTGCGCCTTATAGTTTTTCGGCAATAAAAAGGAAGGGCTGATCAAACTTTAGATTGAAAAAACCATCCTGTGTGGTTTTAAAACAGTGCTTACTTGTTTGCTCCAATCCGCTGTAATGGATCTCATGCGAGTGGGTAAGTATTTCAATTTTGTCACCGGCGGGCTTCCATTTGCTAAAGCCCGAATTTATCGCATATATTTTCTGGTCGGCATGGAAGATTACCAGGTTGATCTTATCGGCAAAGTATAGGTAATCTTTTAGCTGCAGGTCATCGGTGATAATATTAACCGCCGGATAATTGTGCGTGATCAGATATTTTAAAGCGGCTTCCGCAGGTGTATCGCTCCCTGCCGGCATTACTTTTACGTCAGATTGCAAATTACCATGTATATCGTCAGTGATGATCCAGTCTATTTTAATGCCGTAATCAATCAGCATCTGTGCTGTTTCCTGTGTAGTGATCACAGTCGGATTCCACTCCAGTAATTGTCCAAGCATCTCGACCGGGAAACTATCCAAGCCCAGTACGAGCAATGCGGGTTCCTGTTTTTCGCGGACAATGTGATGAGAGGACACTTTGTTGATGATTAGTTTTTACAACTGAAAATTAAGTAAATAGTTTGGTATTAGTAATCCGTCAATCAACGATTTAGGATAGTTTTTCAACAGGTGTTATATCAGTATATTTTCCGGTAGATTTCTTTTAAAGCCGCTCCCGGATCAATAGCCGAATTAACAGCACCAGATACTGCAATACCATAAACTCCGGTTTTAATCAGCGGTTCAACATCATTTATCTGTATTCCGCCAACAGCAATAACCGGGATGTCTATCGGGTGCTTTTGTAATTCGCGGTAGCCTTCAAAGCCAAGCAGGGGTTTATCATTGGGCTTAGTATCAGTATGTGCAAATGGCCCGTAACCACAATAATCTACCACACCTGTATTTTGAAGCCGCAGCAAGCTTTCAATATTAGCGGCAGATGTCCCTAATGTTTTATCATCGCCGATGTGTTTCCGTATAGCGATCAGGTCGGCGTCAAAGTCTTCAATGTGTACACCCTGCGCATCTACCCTGTCCAGCAATTCATAATGATTGGTCACGATCAATGTTGCGCCCCAATCATCGCAGATAGCAGCTATCTCGTTGATCTCATCTATCAGTTCATCATCCGGCCTGGTAAGACAACGGTATTGTATCCAATTTGCCCCGGCCCCACACGCTATTTGTACCTGTTGCACATAGCTGCGATGAGGCAGGTCTTGTGTGAGATAATGAAGCTTGGAGATGTATTTTTTCATTTTAGGCAGATGAAAATTAAAACCCCTCTCCAATAGAGAGGGGTTGGGTGAGGCTCTATTTTAGTGCTTCCGCAATCGGTTTCCCAATAGACCCGTTTGGTGCTTGTATATGCAATAATGCAGCAACGGTTGGGGCAATATCGGTCATATGTGTTTCGCGGTTCAGGTGGCCGTGCGGTATGCCCCAGCCCATAAAAACCAGCGGAATGTGCGCATCGTAAGGGTTCCAGGTTCCATGAGTCGTGCCTGTCTTGCTGTAAGCATCGTACCATCCCGGTTTTAAAATTATCTGTATTACGCCGCTATGTTCTACACTGTAACCATTGATGATACGCTCGCGCAATTCTTCAGGGATATTGGCAGTTTGCACTTTTGCCATATCGATCGCATAAGCTACACCGGCTTGCTGCATCAAAAAATCGATACAGTCCTTCTTTAATGCTTCCTCATCAAGCTTGGCATATTTTATGTCCTTGTAATTGAAATTAACCTGGTAATTACCAAGGCTAAGAACGATATTCTCTACCTTATATTTACCCAACAAAAATTTGTTCAGATCTGTTTTAACTGTACCACCACTCCACATTCCGGCAGGTATATTATGATCGTTCAAAAAGGTAGGATTGTGCGCAGCCCCATGATCGGCGCTTAGAAAAACTGTATAATTACCCTTGCCCAGCTTTGCATCCAAAAAAGTAAATAAAGTGGCGAAATCACGATCAAGTTTCAAGTAGGTATCTTCAATCTCCACCGAGTTTGGACCAAACTGATGCCCAACATAGTCAGTTGAAGAAAAACTAACCGCCAAAAAGTCGGTTACATCTCCCTGGCCTAATTTTTCGCCATTAATGGCAGCTACAGCCATATCCAGTGTTAAGGTATTACCAAAGGGGGTGGAACGAACAAGTCCCAAATTGTTTTTATACAAAGCCGATGTTTTTACCGGCAGGCTTGGGGTATCCGTACCTTTAAACTTCCCTTCATATCGGGGACTGATATCCGGCGTACTTTGCACGTAGCTATCAATTGGATAGGCTGGTGTCCAATCTGTTTTCAGGTAGGCTTCCGGCAATTTCTGATCGTTAAAATCTTTTAGCCATTGCGGCAGGTCATTCATATAATAGGTGCTGGTGATCCAGTTGCCAGATTTATCTTCGAACCAATAGGCAGCATTGGCGGTATGGCCTCCAGGCAAAATGCCACCACGATCTTTCAGCGCTATACCGATTACTTTTGAACGGAAATTAGTGGCTAAACGCAGTTCATCAGTAACTGTGCTCACCAGTAAATTTCGCGGTGAGTTTTGCCCCTCCAGGGTTGGAGCGCTTCCAACAGATTTAACCGTAGTATCTCGTGTGCAATAAAGTAACTGCCCTGTTGCCTGTACAATAAACTCATTACCTGCGATGCCGTGTAGAGCCGGAACGGAACCCGTATAAATACAGGTATGCCCCGCAGCAGTTACCGTCGGAATGTAATCTATAAGTGTGTTCTCACAGCTAAAGCCTTCGTTCAATAAACGTTTAAAACCATTGCTTTGATAACGGTCATAATACCGGTATAAATAATCCCAGCGCATCTGGTCGACCACAATACCCACTACGAGTTTTGGACGGGGCAGCGTGTTAGAGGCAGTGGCAGGTGCAGTAGCTGTCTTGGTTACAGTTTTCTTTTTTGGGGTTTGTGCCGATACGGTTATTACAGCAACAGTGAGGGGTATTAAAAATAGATGTTTTAGCTTCATCTGTGATCAGTTTTGTAAAACGCAAATATCTACAAAGCAATTAAAATTCAATGTGATATTTGCGTTACGACAAATTAAAATTAAGATTCAGAGAAAGTGAGCAAGGCATGCTGGCTTGCCGTATGCAGGTCACGCCAGGCACGGTTAATCTCGGTGTCTGTACTGGCTGCGGCCAATCCGCAATAAGGGTAAAGCCTGTCCACGATTTCCCTTGCCTGATGAGCAAGTCTGCGGCTCGTGATACTTACATCCTTTAATAGCTCTTCGGGCACAACATTATCATTTTGAATAGCATCCCACGAGCATTCAACCGCATTAAAAAAATCTTTCCTTAGCCAGTTAAGGTCATTTTTTGATCCATTATAATCGATCATCACAATAGCTTTTTGTTCACTGGTAAAACGCGGCGGTTTGACTCTCGAATGGAAAATATCCTCGCACAGATCCATGAAGTGTATAGCAATACCTGATAGGTTAACCGCCAATGTAGCTTCAGCCAGTTGCAAAAATGGATAATGATATAATGGGTCTTGTATAATCACAGCTGACGGATCGATCTTAAATTGCCTGTTATGTGCCACATGCAGATTTTTAATTTCAAAAGCGTCACTGCCGGTAGCTACCATCCCGACATACTTCCATGCGGGGAGTATAGTGACATCTTTTTTGTCAAATATAAAAGGCAGTACCAGGGGTTCGCCATCATCATCCAAAACAGGTTCCCCATCTTTTTTAATGATGCAATTAGCGGTTATATGTGTGGCGTGGTGCGCGCCGCTGGCATATTTCCAGGTGCCGTTAATAATATATCCTGTTGATGTAATTTCTGCAGTGCCGCTCGCTGCCCCGCTGCCAGCAAGGCAAACATTTGGGTTGTTGAATATCCAAAGTGCAATTTCAGGCGATATAAATCCGCCAAACCAGCCCGCGCCACTGCATAAGGTAACTACCCAACCTGTACTTCCATCGGCCCAGCTTATAGCTTCCTGTAAACGTACAAGATGGGGTAGTGTAATTTGACGCCCGGAATAAAGCTGCGGCACCAACAATTTAAACCAGCCGTTTTTATAAACTATCTGCAACTGGTCAGGATGAAGCATACCCAGCTGTTCAGCTTCAGGCGCAGTATTTCGTATTGTATTTACATCCTTTATAGCAATAAAATTTGAAGGATGAGGAGGCATGTTTTCCATTTTTACTGATCTATTAAAACTAATTCGGATGCCTTGTCTTTTTTCCAAAGTGCGAGCCAGTCAAAAAATCCAAAAAAAGCGACGATAAATAAAAACAAAGTCAGCGCCGAAAACAGGATAAGCTTTTTGTAGCACAGCAGTGGTATGGCAAACAGGTTTGATATATTAAGCAATACCCAATTCTCCAACTTTCGCCTGGCCAGCAGCCACATCCCCGCCCACGCTGTTGATGATACCCAGGAATCCCATAAAGGAACATTTGATGTAGTGAACTTTTTGAGCAGTACATAAAGAATTGCCCATCCAAAAAAGACAATGATTAAAGTGATGGTCCATTCTCTGCGCGTCGACCAGGATATTTTAACCGGCGACTGGTCGCGTTTCTTTATCCAGTATATCCAGCCATAAAAACTCATGACCACGTAATAAACATTCAAGGCGGATTCGGCATATAAACCTGCCACCAGTAAAATATAAATGCCGATAAACGTACCGGCAATACCTGTGGGATAAAGCCATATGTTGTTCACTTTAGCCAGCAAAACTTCAGCTATACCCAACAGTACAGCAGCCCACTCCCAGATGGTGGTTTCGTGCAATTGTGCTACAAAAAGCTGTATCCAGTAGTGCAGGTTCATTTTTCTAAAACTTCAGGTTTAAAGAAGCCAGGAAATTGATGGGAGCCTGCGGGAAGTAATAATTATAGTTCACCACTTTGCCACCTTCAGTATCCGGATAAGTAGCGCCGTCAGACTGGTATTTTTTGCTAAACACATTATTCACCAGCAAACCAATGCCAACGTTCTTAATACCCTTTATGCTGAAATTATAGTTAAGCCGCACATCATTCACCATATACCCATCAAGTGAACGGCTTACGGTGGATGTATTATCCAGGTATTGCCTGCTCACATATTTGCTGATAAAAGCGATCTCGGCATTTTTTACAGGGTGATAGCTTATTGTACTTGATCCGGTAAAATCGGGTGAATAAGCAATTTCTGTTTTCTTGTACTGTGTACCGTCTAATGTACCTGTGTCATAATTTTGAAGATACTGTTCAAAGTTTTTCACTTTATTGGTGCTCAGCGTTGCGTTGATATACCAATTCAGAGGTTCTGCTATTTTTAGCCGGGTGCTCACTTCAATACCCGCACGATAGCTGTCTTTTATATTGGTACGTATGGCTTCGCCCACATCATCAAGTGCCCCGGTTAGTACCAGTTGGTTTTTATAAAGCATGTAAAAGCCATTGATACTTGCACCAAAAGTGGGTTCGCTATATCGATAACCAAATTCAAAATCCTTCAGGTTCTCTGCTTTCGGACGGCTTTGAGGCGACGAGTTAACAAAATCACTCCGGTTAGGCTCGTGGTTCCCTACCGCAAATGATACATAAATATTGCTGTGCGGATCAAACTGATAGGTAATACCTGCTTTTGGGTTAAAGAAGTTCAGGCCAACCCGCTGCTGCACATTGTTCAGGCTTTCATCATATCCTAAAAACGAATAATAAATGTGCCTATATTGCAGGTCGCCATAAAGCAATACATCGCCTATATGGTATTCGGCCCGGCCAAAAATGTTGAAGTCTGTTTTTTTCGCATCGTTGCGTGAGTACTCATAATCCGGCGGAATATTGGTGCTTTCCTGCGTCCACTCAATATTGTTATAATGTGCGCCTTTATATTCGTTGTAGGCGCCGCCAAGGGTAATGCCCAGGTTATTATCAGGCTTATAATTCAGGTTATAGGTAAGCCCGTAAAAATCATTGTTCAGCCAAAGCCGGCGTACCAGGTCTGTAGCTTCGATGGTTGTGCTGCCAACGGTAACCGGGATGACGCCATAATTTTTCAAAGAATCAGCATTCCGGTATTCCTCGTAATAACCAAAACCTTTGGTATAATGCAAAGCGCCGCTAAAGGAAAGCTTACTGCTGATCTGCTGATCATAAAGCAACTGGTAATAGTTCTGCGTATAGTTATCCGTTTGGTTTTTATAATAGCTGTTGCTGCCGTTAATATAGCCCAATTCATTATATCTGCGGTTGCCGGCTCTTACGCTGTCTTCAGGTACGCCATCCCATGCCTGGTAAGTCTTTTCATAGCCCGAAAATACATTTACGCGTAGCACACTGCTTTTGCCGTAATAAGCGCCGCTCAGAAAATAAGATTTAAGCTGCGATGATGCCCGGTCGATATAACCGTCAGAGTTGATTCTTGATAAACGGCCATCAAAAGTAAAATGACCACCAAGTAATCCCGTACCTACACCTACCGTATTTTTAATAGTTCCATACGATCCGGCAGAATTGTTCAGTTCAGCATAAGCCGTATCATGGCGGGTTGTGGTTTGTATATTGATACTTGCGCCGAAAGCTCCTGCTCCGTTGGTAGACGTCCCTACGCCGCGCTGAACCTGGATATTATCAACAGAGGAAGCCAGGTCGGGCAAGTCGACAAAATAAACGCCCTGGTCTTCGGCATCATTTAGCGGGATGCCGTTCAATGTCACATTAGTACGTGTAGCATCAGACCCACGTATGCGGATACTGGTGTAACCAACGCCTGCTCCCGCATTTGAAGTAACCACTGTTGACGGCGTTTGTTCCAGCAAATACTCAAACCCGCGGCCCGAATTATTTTTATCAATATCCTTTTTGCTGAGGTTGGTAAACGCAGTAGGCGAATTATTGGATGCCCGTGTAGCACTTACAGTAACTTCTTCGGTAAATGTGGTACTGATGCTGAGTGAAACATTGATTACCTGGTTTGATGCCAGCTCAACGTTTTTCTCAAATGGCTGATAGCCGATAAAAGTAACCCGGAGTTTGTAGTTGCCGTTAGCCAGGTTGTTCAGTAAATACTTGCCGTCCGCACCAGAAACAGCGTTGATGGTAGGGCCAATAGTGACGGTTGCACCGGGCAATGCAGCGCCGGTTTGCTGATCAGTAACTCTTCCCGAAACGGAAAGCTGGGCCGTTGCCAGGACAGGCAACAGCAGGGCGATTAACGCCGCAAATAAATTTTTCAAAATGTGAATAAATAAAACTTGTTAAACCATCTGCACACCAGGGTTGAATGCACAGTACACTTAACTTTTTACCTCTCCCTACGCCGGCATTACCCGGATCAGGTGTATGTTTTGAGTCAGTGGTCAGTAGTCAATGGTCAGTAGTCCTTTTTTGAACTGCCAACTCACCACTCACTATTCACTACTCACAACAATGGGTTTGATCTCAGCCTGTCTTTCAGTTTGATTGCTCAAAGCAAGGCACCCCTTGAGAATTATAGGACAAAGGTAATAATCATTTCCATATTTAATACCTTTCTGCTTTTGCCTTTTAGCTTTCACCTCAAAAACGTAAGTTTGCAAACTTTTATAAATACACGTTATGCTACGGACACATACTTGCGGCGAATTAAATATCAGCCATTTAGGTGAACAGGTTACTTTATGCGGATGGGTGCAAAAATCACGCGACCTGGGTGCATTGACTTTTATCGATATGCGCGACCGCTATGGTTTAACACAATTAGTGTTTAATGCCGATAGCGATGGTGCATTGCGTGATAAAAGCCGTTCGCTTGGCCGCGAATTTGTGATCCAGGTAAGTGGTAAGGTAATTGAACGCGCAAGCAAAAACACGAGGATACCTACCGGTGAGATTGAAATAGAGGTAGTTGAACTGCAAATATTAAATGAAGCCAAAACTCCTCCGTTCCAGATAGAGGACGAAACAGACGGTGGCGAGGAACTGCGCGCTAAATACCGTTACCTCGACCTGCGCCGTAACCCTATCCGTAACAACATGGTGCTTCGACACAAAATGGCGCAGGAAGTACGCAGATATTTGGATGGATTAAACTTTATCGAGGTGGAAACCCCGGTCTTGATCAAATCAACCCCGGAGGGTGCGCGTGACTTTGTGGTACCAAGCCGTATGAACCCTGGAGAGTTTTATGCTCTTCCACAATCGCCGCAAACCTTTAAGCAATTGCTGATGGTTAGCGGGTTCGATCGTTATTTCCAGATCGTAAAATGTTTCAGGGACGAGGATTTGCGTGCCGACCGTCAGCCTGAATTTACCCAGATAGACTGCGAACTTTCTTTCATCACGCAAGAAGACATCTTACATATTTTTGAAGGACTGACCCGTCACCTGTTCAAAACGGTAAAAAATATCCACCTGGATAAATTCCCACGCATGCAATATGCTGATGCGATGCGTTTGTATGGCTCGGACAAACCGGATATCCGTTTCGGGATGCAGTTTGTGGAACTGAACGATATTGTAAAAGGCAAAGGATTCAGCATATTTGATAATGCCGAACTGGTAGTTGGTATTAATGCCAAAGGCTGCGCAGGTTATACACGTAAACAAATAGACGATTTGACCGAATGGCTGAAACGCCCGCAGATCGGCGCCACAGGTTTGATCTATTGCCGTTACAATACCGACGGGACATTAAAATCATCCGTTGATAAATTTTATAACGAAGATGAACTAACCAACTGGGCAGCTGCTTTTGAAGCCGAACAAGGGGACTTGATGCTGATCTTAGCTGGTCAGACAGACAAAGTACGCAAGCAATTAAGTGAACTGCGTTTGGAAATGGGCAACCAGCTTGGCCTGCGCAAAAAGGATGAGTTTGCTACCCTATGGGTGCTTGACTTCCCTTTATTGGAATGGGACGAGGAAACAGGCCGCTATCATGCCATGCACCATCCGTTTACTTCGCCAAAACCTGAAGATATTCCATTACTGGATACTGACCCTAAAAATGTACGCGCCAATGCATACGATTTAGTGATCAACGGTACCGAAATAGGTGGGGGCTCTATCCGTATCCACGACCGCGCTTTGCAGGCTTTGATGTTCAAACATCTTGGCTTTAGCAAAGAAGAAGCACAAAAACAATTCGGTTTCCTGATGGATGCATTTGAGTTTGGCGCACCGCCGCATGGTGGCATTGCATTTGGCTTCGACCGCTTGTGCTCTATCTTTGCCGGTTTGGATTCTATTCGTGACGTAATTGCGTTCCCTAAAAATAATTCGGGCCGCGATATCATGATCGATTCACCTTCAACTATCGCCGATGAGCAGCTAAATGAGCTGAAAATCCGGACAACCGTATAATTTTCTCCCAAAAAGAAAGTTATCAATCAAAAACATTACGAATGAAGAAAATTATACTATTGTTTGCGGTATTTGTTACCGTGTTCTCATCCTGCTCAAAAGATAGCTTCGACCCAACAAAGCAAGCTGCAAAAGATGACGCCGCTATCCAGGCCTATATTTCGGCAAATAATATTACAGCCACAAAAGATCCTTCGGGTGTTTATTACCAGGTGATCACAGCCGGAACAGGTGCTTACCCAACTGTAAGCTCTTTGATCAGCGTAAACTATACCGGCAAATTGCTTAACGGTTCTGTGTTTGATTCAGGAACTATTAGCAGCACCGCGCTGAGTACTTTGGTAAAAGGCTGGCAGTACGGTATTCCACATATTAATACAGGTGGCCGGATATTATTACTTATCCCATCAGCTCTCGGCTATGGGAATACTGCTAATACCGGTATACCCGCAAATTCAGTCCTGATTTTTACTGTTGATCTTACAGGGTTTAGTAATTAACGTTAGATATAAGTTCTGCGAAACAATAAAGGACGATTGATTTAATCGTCCTTTATTGTTTATATTCGGTAAAAACATTTTTTGTCACGATGAGAAATTTTTACCTGGTTATCCTGTGCCTCTTTTCTTTACCAGCCATAGCGCAAGTAAGCGCCTTCAAAGTTAAAGTTGCTAAAAAAGCAGATTCATTGCAAAAACAGGTAGTTGCCTGGCGACGCGATTTTCATGAGCACCCCGAATTAGGTAATCATGAGGTCCGCACCTCGGGAATCATCGCAAAACACCTGCAATCATTGGGGATGGAAGTAAAAACCGGGATTGCTACCACAGGTGTGGTGGGTATATTAAAGGGCGGCAAGCCCGGCCCGGTGGTGGCTTTGCGTGCCGATATGGACGCATTGCCCGTTACAGAGCGCACACCTGTTGCTTTTGCATCCAAAGTAAAAACGATGTACAATGGGCAGGAGACTGGTGTAATGCATGCATGCGGTCATGACTCACACATGGCTATTTTGATGGGCGTGGCGGAAATATTATCATCTATGAAAAACGAATTGCATGGCACGGTGAAATTCATTTTTCAGCCCGCAGAAGAAGGATTGCCGGCTGGCGAAGTGGGGGGTGCCGAAGAAATGGTAAAAGAGGGGGTGCTTGAAAACCCGAAAGTTGAGGTGATATTTGGTTTACATATCAATTCGCAAACAGAAGCAGGTAAGATTACTTACCGGCCGGGAGGAACCATGGCTGCAGTAAACGATATGCAGATCATAGTAAAAGGTCGCTCGGCACATGGAGCTTATCCCTGGTCGAGCATTGACCCTATCGTAGTTTCGGCACAGATCATTAATAGTCTGCAAACAATTGTCAGCCGTAATATTAATGTGACAGAAAACCCCGCTGTTGTAAGTATTGGAGCAATACATGGCGGCAACAGGCAGAATATTATTCCCGAGAAAGTAGAAATGATTGGTACATTGCGGGCTATGACCAAAAGTGATGAGCAAATGCTGATTGCGCGGGTAAAACAAATAGCTACCAAAACTGCCGAGGCTGAAGGGGCGGTTGCAGAAGTGACAATACCTTATAGCGTGCACTACCCAGTGACTTATAATGATCCCGCATTAACCCAAAAGATGCTGCCCACGCTGCAAAGAACTGCCGGAGCAGCTAATGTATTGGAGCGCCCGCCGGTTACCGGTGCCGAAGATTTTAGCTTTTACCAGGAAAAAGTACCGGGTTTATTTTTCTTTTTAGGCGGGATGTCTAAAGGCGATAATCCATTGACAGCGCCATCGCACCATACTCCTGATTTTTATATTGACGAAAGTGGTTTCGCATTGGGTGTTAAAGCTTTGTGCAACTTAACTTTAGATTACATGGATGAGAAAAGGTAAATAATAAATACATTTGCGGAACAAGCATATGAATAAACAATTCCTGACTGTTTTTTTGGCCACTCTGATGACATCAGTCTTTTTTGCGCAAACCGGATATAGCAGCACTGCAGTGCATGCGAATATCCCGCCAAAAGGGAGAGGCGTTGTAATTGCCGACTCAGCGTCCAACCGGAATGAGGTGATCAAGATCATAAACAAGGTGATAAATGCGTCCAGTTCCTTTGATGTTGATGCGGTTACCGACCTTTACACTCCAAATGCAGTTGTTGCTGACGAAGAACCCCCATTTTCATGGAACGGCCCTACCGCAGGCGCGCAATGGATAAGCACTGTTGAAAAAACCTGTAAAGATTATAAACTAAAAAACTTCAAAGCTAAGATCAGGGATATCAGCGTTTACCTGCAAACCGAGGAAAGTGTATATGTTGTGGTACCTGTTGACTATACCGGTGAGATCAAAGGGGACCATTTTGATGAAGAAGGTGCCTTTACTTTTATCTTCAGACTGGTAAATGGCCACTGGATGATCAAAAGCCAGGTATGGGTAGCCCGGAAGGGGATGTAGTCTTAAGTTGTGAGCTGTGAGTTCTGAGTAGTGAGTTTTTCTGCGATATTCTAAGTTTTATCAGATCTTATATGAAACCTAGCCTTGTACCGATTTTATTTTGTTTATTTATTTTCGCTTGCCACTCATCAAAAAAGGAACAAGTCGGTAATCAGAAAGCCCCTTCTATAAATAAAACGGACTCAACAAATAAGGAATATCTTGATTGGGATAGCGTTAGGCTCAATGGCGTAATACCTATGATCAGTAATTACCGAGATGTGGTAAATAAATTTGGTAAGCCAGATAGCATAGCTGAATTAACAGCAGGTGTAAATGGTTCATATTATCATAAGAAATTTCAGGAATGTTATTTCAAAGGATTAATATTTGAGAAATACAATGATACTTTGGTTTTTAGCAAAATTGACTTTAGGGAAGCCAAAACAGCGTATTTAGGGGATAATAAAATAAACTTTAGAAGCTCATCAACTGATAATTATTTCCATAAGTTGTTTCCGTATTCGTTTTTGAATACAGGATTGACAGGTACGGATATGGATAAATATCTATATATAGCATTACCCACCTCATCTAAAAATAAAAGTGATGGTTGGATTTTTACGTTTAAAGCGGAAACGGGTGACTTACTTTCTATCGACCATGCAGATGCGCCTGATCGTCAGTCCAAACCAAACAATTAGAAATCTTGTCCAACCTCCTCTTCATCTGTAGTAAAAACCAATGGCGCAGCCCTACGGCAGAGCTGTTGTTTAAAGATCACCCCATACACGTTGCCCGCTCGGCAGGAACAAGTGATAAAGCTCGTGTTAAGGTAAGTCAGAAAATGATCGATTGGGCCGACGTAATATTTGTGATGGAGCGCAAACACAGGGATATGATCCAACAACGTTTCACTTTCTCAAATCAACCCGTTATTGTACTTGAAATTTTGGATGAATACCAGTTTGGCGATGCTGAATTGATAAAAATATTGAAGTATAGTCTGGTCGGCTACCTGTAAATAATCTCTGATTAATTTGCAATTATGCATTCTTTTTTCGTTAAATTTGATTATAAGCCATCTAATTATGAGTCAAGTTAATGAAATCAAATGCCCGGATTGTGGTGCATGGAACCGGTCGACCGGGATGGTTGACGCTAAATGTGTAAGTTGTGGTTCATATCTCGAACCGGAGCGCGTTGCACACGCTGAAGAAGTAAAGATTGCTGACGCCCGGAAAGGAAGCTATTATTTAGTAATAAATGATAATGACGAAACGATCACCCAGATATTTAAAATTTTTATCAACTCGGTCAGGTGGGGAGCATATTACTTGGTAATGCTGTTTTTTCTGCTTGTTGCAGGTGCCTTGCTAATTTGGGGGATAGTTGCCATTTAGTATAATTTATTAAGATTCCACAGTCAATTATCAGCAGGCATCTCAGGCTTGCGGATGAACTAATCTATTGCTGAGACTGTCGTCTATTATCCATCATGTTTCGGGATTAAAAAAATAACAATGTAACAGCATGATTGAGTGCTTGTACTTTTGACTGTGTTACCTCGATTATCGGCTGCTATGACCCAGGTTTGCGAAATAAAGTGCCCGCATTGCGGCAAATGGACCTTGTGGAAAGGCGAAGTTGACGACCGGTGCCTTTTTTGTGATGGGTTCCTGGAGCCGCAGCGTTTCTCGCGCGAAGTAGAAAGAAAAATAGCCAGCGAAGTAAAAAAAGAAAATGATTTTTTTGCGCTAAAGCCTACCGATGGAAAGTTCAAACGGCGGGTAAAACTCTTCTTCAATTCGTTCCGGTGGGCCGTTTTTTACCTGGAAATAGCCTTTTTTATTTTTATTACCCTATTAATAGTGGTACTGAGTTTATTTGCTGCTTAAATGAAAACGCTGCTCAATAAATGGTTTATCGCGGGCTGTTCGATATGGGCTATAGTGCTGATCATGCGTAAACTGGGACATCCGGTGCCGGTTTTGAACGGCTATATCAATGATATGGTGGCAGTACCAGTAATAGCCAATCTTGGGTTGTGGTTTCAAAGAGTATTTGTGATCCGGAATAATTATTATGTGCTGGCACCATGGCATGTCACATTTATCGTTGTTTATGTGTCCGTGATATTCGAAATCGTACTGCCTCATTATTCAAAAATGTACACCGCTGATTGGATTGACGTACTACTTTATGCCGCTGGTGGAATATTTTTTTATAAAATAATAAATGATCCAATAATGACCTCTGCCATAAAAAAATATTAAACTGAACAGAACATCTTTTTTAAATAATAAGCAAATAAAAAAATATTGGTGTCTTTTGAACGCAATGGCTTGAAAAATAAATATATATTATATATATTTGCTATTACAAAGTAACATCATTGTTACAATGTGATAAGGTTTAGGTAAAAGTCCCCAATCAGCGAGTGAGAGGGGGCTTTTTTTATTCCGCCTTTTTGAAGTCATAAGGATCATATTCCACAAAATCAGCCACTTTTACTCTTACAGATGTTACTTTTCCATTTAAAACAGTAAAGGGGAATATTGCTTTGCCAAAAGTTGGGTCGGAAAAAGTAACGTAAAAGCGATTACCGCCCAGGGGCTGCAGGCGGGCAAACATTTTTGCGTGATGTTCAAAGCGCATCTCCAGGTCGTTATTCATACCCTGGGTAACAGTCATTGTGCCGTAAAGCTCATTCGCATATTTACCGGTATACTGACCGGGGGATAGTGCAGGCAGACGATTTAGCGCGAGAGTATCACGTAATTTTTTATCCTGCAGATCAGATGCTGCCTGGTGTGTTTTATAGTTCGTCAGATATTTCTGACTGTAATCCCTGAATGGTTGTTTTAAATAAGCATCGATAATATCCCATTTTAATGCCTCATAAAAGGAATTTGCGTCTGTATTGGTTAAAATGATAATACCCAGATGTTCTTTAGGTACAAGTGTAACAGACGACAAATATCCGTTCACACCACCAGTATGTGATACGATTTGCCGGTTGCCATAGGTTTGCAAAAACCAGCCCAAGCCATATAATTCATAACTCATTTCACCGGTAAGATAGGTGACGCTGCCAACAATGTCCTGTGGTTGCCGGGTAGCCTCAATGGCTGCTGCGGGTATTACCTGCCTTTGTCCAACTTTGCCGTCACTCAATTGCGCCAATACCCATTTGCTCATGTCATTTACTGATGAACTGATGGCGCCGGCTGGGGCAAGGCCATCTATCTGGCAATATGGGATGGCTGTTAACTGACCGTTCACTAAGGTATGCGGAACGGTACTGTTCAATGATTTGGTGATATCCGCGCTCAGGGCAAGTGTATTCATCATACCAAGAGGGGCAAAAATGTTTTCTCTTAAATAGATCTCCCATGGTCTACCGGTAATCTTGGGTATGATTTGTCCTGCTGTTAAAAAAGCAGAGTTGGTATAACCCCATTTGGTACGGAACGGATAAGCCGCTTTTACAAGGCTCATCTTCTGTATTACCTGTTCGCGTGTAAGATCAGTGTTGTAAAAAGTAAAATCGCCCTGGAAGGTCCGGAAGCCTATCCTGTGGCAAAGCAAATCTCGTACGATCGCCTCTTCACCTGCAAACTTGTTATCCAGCTTAAATTCGGGAATATACTTGGTCACTTTATCATCCAGGGAAAGTTTACCCTGTGTTTGCAGCATGGCCAGTGCTGTAGCAGTAAAAGCTTTGGTATTACTGCCAATCATGAACAGGGTGTTTTCATCCACCTTGTTATTCAGTCCCAATTCCTTAATACCATAACCCTTCATCATTACCACTTTACCATCCTTCACAATACAAACCGCTGCGCCGGGGATACGCCAGTTGGTTAAGGCGCGATTGACATAGTTGTCGAGGCTATCCGGGATAAACCTGCTTCGGTCTGTCTTTTGTGCCTGGGCGACAGATGTAACGATTGTGATGCCAATTAGTAACAGGTATAGCTTTTTCATAAAGGAATTATTAATTTGCGGGGCATTCGGTCACTAAAATAACGCAAAAATTAGTGATTGAGTGCAAATTCTCAAATTACTGAACACTTAAATTGATTAAATGAAAACCAGGTTTTATCACTCAGGGTTTGCCATCCTGACACTTTTTTTATTGCTTTCTTTTCAGGGCAAAGTACAGGCACAGCGCAGCGGTACTAACTGGGCCAAAGATGGCTACCAATACTACAAGATCAGCGGGGGAGGTATCGACGAACTGGATGCCCGCGATGCCGGCAAAAAAACAACAATAGTTACCAAAGAAATGCTTACTCCGCAGGGCAAAGCGCCGCTGTCTGTAAGAGGTTTTTCCTTTTCGGAGGACGGCAACAAGGTATTGGTATTTACCAATACCAAAAGAGTATGGCGTTATAATACACGCGGTGATTACTGGTTGTATGACATGACAGCCAAAAGCCTGAAGCAACTGGGCCATGATAAGCCCGAGTCATCCCTCATGTTTGCTAAAATATCTCCCGATGGTGCTAAAGTCGCCTATGTAAGTGGTCATAATATTTATATAGAAGACCTGGCGAGTGGAGATATCAAACCATTGACAACCGATGGCAGCACTAAACTGATCAACGGTACATTCGACTGGGCATACGAAGAAGAGTTTGACTGCCGCGACGGTTTCCGCTGGTCGCCGGATAGCAAGCTGATAGCTTACTGGCAGATCGATGCACGCAGGATCAAAAATTACCTGATGCTGAATACCACAGATTCGATTTATCCTTTTACTGTACCAGTTGAGTATCCTGTTGCAGGCGAGGACCCAAGCTCAGCAAAGGTTGGGGTGGTTGATATAAATACAGCCAAAACAACCTGGATTGATGTCCCCGGAGACAATGTACAGCACTATATCCCTCGCATGGAGTGGACAACCAGTTCAACCAATGTCATTCTAGAGCAACTGAACCGCGCGCAAAATGAGAGCAAAATATTTATAGGTAATGCATCAAACGGTACTACCCATGTGATACATACAGAAACAGATCAGGCCTGGATAGACGGCAAAGCGCGCTGGAACGACGGTAATCCTGTTGGATGGGATTGGTTGAAGGGCGGTAAAGAATTTATCTGGGTAAGCGAAAAAGATGGATGGCGCCATATTTATAAAATATCAGCAGACGGCAAAGAAACGCTGATCACCAAGGGCAGCTATGATATGATCAAGCTGAATTGTATTGATGAAGTGGATGGATATGTTTACTTCACGGCATCGCCTGATAATGCCACGCAGAAATATCTTTTCCGGGTGAAGTTGAACGGATCAAGCAAATCCCCTGAACGTTTGACCCCGAACGACTTGCCGGGAACTCATAGTTATGATATTTCGCCAAGCGCAAAAATCGCAATACATACTTTCTCGAACAGCTATACCCAGCCTCAAACCGAAACTATTACTTTGCCCGATAACAAACACATTAGTGGAGCTGCATTGGCCGTAAATAAAGACGCCAAGAACAAACCAGCGTTTTTTAAAGTCAAAACTGCTGATGGAATCGAGATGGACGGATGGATGGTAAAACCAACCAATTTTGATTCGAATAAAAAATATCCGGTTGTATTTACCGTATATGCTGAGCCTGCCGGGCAAACTGTAACCGATTCTTATGGCGCTGGCCACAATGGCTTATACGTAGGCAATATGGCTGATGACGGTTATATCTATATGGCAGTTGAAGGACGTGGTGCACCTTCACCCAAAGGCACGGCCTGGCGTAAAGCTATTTACAAAAATATCGGTATCATCAACATCCGAGACCAGGCTATGGCAGCAAAAGAGATATTGAAATGGCCGTTTGTTGATTCGGCCCGTATAGCGGTACATGGCTGGAGCGGCGGCGGTTCGACAACCCTTAACCTGCTATTCCAATTCCCTGAGGTTTATAAAACAGGTATTGCCGTAGCGGCTGTGGGTTGGCAGCTATCCTATGATAACATTTACCAGGAACGTTATATGGGCGTACCTACTGATGATGCTGGCAGAGAGCCATTCATTAAAGGATCGCCTGTAACTTATGCAAGAAACCTAAGAGGTAACTTATTATATATCCACGGAACAGGCGATGATAACGTGCATTATAGAAATGCTGAACTGTTAATAAATGAGTTGATCAAATACAACAGGCAATTCCAGTTGATGTCATATCCAAACCGTACGCACGGGATATTCGAAGGAGAAGGTACAACCTTGCATCTGCGTACCTTGTTTACCCAATATCTGAAAGATCATTGTCCCCCGGGAGGCAGATAGACCGCTGAAATATTAAAACACAGAAAAGCCTTCGATATCGTATCGCGAGGCTTTTTCTTTTGCAGGTTTGGGTTTTAGAAAGGAAGATCATCAGCAGCAGCGCTGCTGGTAATATTGTCGTTGTTATGTGAATTTCTGGAAGGTTGACGGGGGCCATTATCCTCAAAGTCACTCTTGCGGCCCAGCATGGTGAAGTTTTCGGCCACTACCTCGGTAGTGTATTTCTTAATTCCTTCTTTATCTTCAAAAGAGCGGGTCCTCAGCTTTCCTTCGATATAGACTAATTTGCCTTTTTGTAGAAATTTTCCTGCCACATCAGCCAGCCCGCGCCACATTACAATGTTATGCCACTCGGTTTGTTCCACTTTTTGCCCATCCTTATTGAATGTTTCTGAAGTTGCCAGTGGAAAGCTTGTTACAGATACGCCGCCTTCCAGATAGCGCATTTCAGGATCCTTGCCTAAGTGGCCGATCAAAATCACTTTATTAATACCAGACATAGTTTAAATTATACAGCTATTTTTATTTACAAATTAAATAAATTATTTATAAATATAAAAATGATTTTCGGCATAGCGATATTTTTTAAGTTATTTACATTATTGTAAAACCATTTTTGTTCTAATTTAATTGGCTGTGTGCTGATATGTATGAATTGTGTATGTAAATGCTGATGGGTGAGTATGTGTTTTTTTATAGGATAGGTATTTATAATATTGATATTTTCTCCAAAATATTCTTTCATTTCTGGCAGGGCAATAACTTCATCGGGCGATAAACGCGCTGTGCTTTCAAATAATGGGAAATCATACATATTTGCCCATATGTCTTTTTCATCGCGTTTATTCATTAATATAGTGTCGCCGTCGGTAATCACGATGTAGTTTAAAAAGCGTTCCCTTATTTTGGCTTTTTTCAATTTCTGGGGGAGTTGTGCTATGGCATTGTTAGTATATGCATAGCACCCGGACCTGACCGGGCACATTTCACAATCCGGATTCTTGGGTTTGCACAGCATGGCACCAAATTCCATCATGGCCTGGTTGTGCAAGCCCGGGTGTTCTTTATTCAGCAGACTATTAGCCACGTCCTGAAACATCTTTTTCCCTTTAGTGCTATTGATGGGCTCACTAATCCCGAAATACCTTGCCAACACCCTGAAAACGTTGCCATCGACTACGGCTTTTGCCTGGTTAGCAGAAAAAGACGAAATGGCAGCAGCGGTGTACTCTCCAATGCCTTTCAGTTTGATCAGTTTATCATAGTCAACCGGGAATTCCCCGCCAAAGCCCTCAGCAATCTGGCGCGCGGTCTTCAACATATTGCGTCCGCGCGAATAATATCCCAGGCCCTGCCATAGTTTAAGTATGTCGCCTTCATCTGCGGCAGCAAATGATTTTATATCCGGATATTTTTCAATAAAACGATGGAAATAAGGCATGCCCTGGTCCACCCGCGTTTGTTGCAAAATGATCTCTGAAAGCCATATTACATAGGCATTTGTTGTGTTTCGCCAGGGCAGATCCCGTTTGTTTTTAAGATACCATTGTATCAGCTCGTCTGAGAAATTCATATGCCCCAAATGTAATGTGAAGGGTGTGCAATTACATTAGATTTGTAACGTTTATGTACTAATTACGGGTTAACGAAAAAAAAACGGCCAATTATTTTAATCTTTGGTTATAAACAGATACTTTTGCAACCCCAAAACAGTTAAGTATTTACATATTAAAATAAATAAAATCTGATATGACTAAGGCAGAAATTATAGCTGAGATCTCATCTAAGACAGGTATCGAGAAAGTTGACGTTCAAGAAACTGTAGAAGCATTTTTCAAAGTTGTCAAAACCTCAATGGTTGGTGGCGAAAATGTTTACGTAAGAGGCTTCGGAAGCTTCGTGGTTAAAAAAAGAGCAAAAAAGACAGCGCGTAACATTTCAAAAAATACCGCTATAATTATTCCTGAGCATTTTGTACCAAGCTTTAAACCTGCTAAAACTTTTGTTGAAAAAGTAAGAAGCGGTAACAAAGCAACAAAAGCAGCAAAATAATTTTATAACATGAAGTGGAAGCAAATAACCGTTATCGCAGTCGTTTTGATTCTTTGCGGTTATTTGTACTCCAAACCTGTTAAAGGATTAATAAAACCCAAAGTAGCTAAAGGCACTGCGGGTGTTGTTTCAGGCTCACGATCATCTGTTGCTAATGTAACCGTTGAAGATGTATCAACCCCGGCTAAAACTGCAATTGGAGCAGCGCTTGCTGCAAGAATAAACGACCTTGAAGGCCAGTTAAAAAATGCCACAGGCGATGCAGATAAGCTAAGTTTACAAAAACAACTGGCACAACAATGGGACGATGATAACCAACCCGCACCATCAGCATTCTACTACCAGGCCATAGCTCAGAAAGAAAATACTTTTGAGAACTGGATGAATGCAGGCAATCATTTTAATGATGCTTATAAAGCAGCCACTGATACTTCGGTTCAGCCGGCTTTTGTTGAGAATGCGATAGGGGCATATAAAAATGCAGTGAAATTGAAGCCAGATAACCTGGATGCAAAAACAGGTCTGGGTATTGCCTATGTTAACCAAACAAGTATGGGTATTACTGATCCTAACGGAGGTTCGCCGATGCAGGGTATCAGTTTACTGCTTGATGTGGTAAAACAGGATCCGAATAACCGGAGCGCCAACCTGAACCTGGGACTTTTTGCAATGAAATCGGGACAGTTTGAAAAGGCTGTTGCCAGGTTTAAAAATATGATAGCCCAAAAGGATGAGCTGGAGCCTAATTTTTATTTGGCAGAAAGCTACAAACAACTGGGAATGAAAAAAGAAGCGGTTGCAGCTTATCAAAAATGCAAAACTATGGTTGCTGAACCTGTTGTAAGACAGAAGATCGACCTGTATATAAAGGAATTACAAAATTAACGCACCTTAAAAAATTATTATTATGCCAAGCGGTAAAAAACGTAAGAGACACAAAATGGCTACCCACAAACGTAAAAAACGTTTAAGAAAGAACAGACATAAGAAGAAGTAAGTGAGTGGTTGATTAAGTGAGTGGTTGATTAGGTTATCACAACAAAATAATAACTCAATCAACTTATTTCAACTTAATCAATTATTCAACTATACTGGTTATTGTTTTATCTCTTATAATAAGTGGCTAATTTATGCCGCTTTAAGAAATGGAGTAGCAGTTGATAAAAGAATTAATTATCGATTCGACCCCGAACGGGGCTACCATTGCGTTATTACAGGATAAACAACTTGTAGAACTTCATAAAGAGCAGGTCACTAATAATTATACTGTTGGTGATATCTATCTGGGCAGGATAAAAAAGATCATGCCCGGTTTAAATGCTGCTTTTGTTGATGTAGGATACGAGAAGGATGCTTTTTTGCATTATCTCGACCTTGGTCCGCAGGTTCAGAGCCTGTTAAAGCTAACCAAGCTGGTACGTAGTGGTGGTTACCAATCGAAATTATTAGACAATTTTAAACTGGAGGCTGATATTAATAAGTCCGGTAAGATATCGGAAGTATTAACCAAAAATCAGCTTATACCGGTACAAATTGCTAAGGAACCGATATCAACAAAAGGGCCCCGTCTTAGTTCCGACCTGTCAATAGCCGGCCGGTATGTGGTTTTGGTACCGTTTTCGGAAGCCATCTCTATATCTAAAAAGATAAAGAGTAATACTGAACGTAACCGCCTGCGTAAGATCATCGAGAGTATAAAACCCAAACATTTTGGGGTGATCATCCGCACGGTTTCGGAAGGCAAAGGCGTGACGGAAATGCAGTCGGACCTGCTCGACCTGGTCTCGAAATGGGAAACATTTATAACCCGTTTGCCATCAATCGAACCTGCTAAAAAAGCATTAGGTGAGATCGACCGTACCTCAACGCTATTGCGCGATATCCTCAATCCGGACTTTCAGCATATCTATGTAAATGACAATTCCATTTACGAGGAAATACGAAGCTATGTGCATCAAATATCGCCCGAATTAGAAAATATAGTACGTCTGCACAAACATAAGGACCCTATATTCGAGCATTACGGAGTAGATAAGCAGATCAAAGGCGCCTTCGGGAAAACGGTTAATTTAGCTGGTGGAGCATATCTTGTGATTGAACATACCGAAGCGTTGCACGTAATTGATGTAAACAGCGGTAATCGTACAGCCAGTAAAGAAAACCAGGAGGAAAATGCTTTCCAGGTGAATAAGGAAGCTGCCCGGGAAATAGCAAGACAATTACGCCTGCGCGATATGGGAGGCATTGTGGTGATCGATTTTATCGACATGCACAAGCCAAATAACCGCAAAGACCTTTTCGATTTCCTGCGGAATGAGATGTCGCATGACCGGGCCAAGCATACCATCTTGCCGCCAAGCAAGTTTGGATTGGTTCAGATCACCCGTCAGCGTGTAAGGCCGGAGATGAATATCGTCACCAGCGAGGTTTGCCCTACCTGCCACGGTACGGGTACCATAAGGCCAACCATTCTGTTACTGGACGATATTGAAAATAACTTCAACTATATTTTAGTCGAACAGAACGAAAAAAGCATTACCCTTTGTGTACACCCGTACATTGAGGCTTATATCAAAAAAGGGTTCATCACCCGCCAAATGAAATGGTTTGGAAAATATGGCCAATGGATAAAAGTGAAAAACAACCCGGCCTACCAGATCACCGAATTTCACTTCTTCTCATCTAAGGATGAGGAAATCAAATTATAATTTGCGAATGTGCAGATTACAGATGTGCAGATGCTTTAATAGAGTATCTGCATTTTTGTTTTTAGGGATAACTTCTATATTAGAAGACAACACAACTACTAAAGAACCATGAAAGTTTTTGGCGAGATAGCTACGGATTTAAATTATTTTAAGACCATTAGGTTTGAAAAAGAATATTTCGAAAGGTATGTAATCTCTAAGCAAACTGGGCCGGACTTTGTTGTGGATTTTGAGTTAAGGATATTGCCAGCAAAAAAAGATACTATAACTGTCTATTGGATAGAGGATGGGCCTACTAAACAATGTATCCAATATATATTCGAAGGTATTGGAAAATTTGTTGGATTTAAAAATCGATCATCAATTGGAGTAGATCCATTTGACATCGTAATTAGCAACGCTATTATTCATCCAGTAGATTTTAAACCCGCACGACATGTTACATATACATGCAGCCGATTGAATGAGATTGCGTTTGAAATAGGAACAAAACTTGTTAAACACAATAGCGAACCACTTAGATTAAATGAGGCCGATAGTAATAATACTGCTCTGACAAGCCTTACGTCGTATTATGATATTTTACTGCCTAATCGTAAGATGGAGAGGATAAAATTGCCGTCAGGCTATAGGTGCTATAAAAAATTTGAAATTGAAAAATCTTACGGCGAGACTCCTTTCATAATATTCTCCGCCACAAATAACAATATTGATTTTCGCAATATTAACAGGCTTGAAATTTCGTTTGCTCAGAACGTCAATGGAATTAGCAGCTTTTTATCATTGATAGATGGATTGACTAAAATCGTCAACGATATTTATGAATCTGGATATGATTTGGGAGGGTTAAAAATTTGCATTTTAGATTCTAACTTAAAGGGTCGTGCGCCGGAATTTTCAGAACATATGTATTGGTTTTTAAAGGAATTATTGGTTCACAATAACGAAGTGGATTTCCTTTAACTTGTGATGTATTTTTGCAAATTGACCAGATAAGTTTATACTAATTTTTTTAGTATTTATATGTAATAATTGCAAATTAATCTGCACATTTGCATATCTGCATATCAATAATCTGCACATCCCAAAAATGGCTAAATCTAAAATTGCATACTTCTGTCAAAGCTGTGGGTTCGAATCGCCCAAGTGGCTTGGTAAATGTCCGTCATGCCAGCAATGGAATACTTTTGTGGAAGAAGTTATCGAGAAGGACAATGTGGCTGTGCCTACCTGGAAAAGTAATTCGACTACCACCCAGCGTTCCAACAAGCCAGTGCAGGTATCCGAGATTACTTTTGACGAGGAGCAGCGGATGCTTACTCCTGATAAGGAATTCAACCGTGTTTTAGGTGGCGGTATTGTGGCTGGTTCGCTTGTTTTGATAGGCGGGGAGCCTGGAATAGGCAAATCGACTTTGATGCTACAGTTGGCTCTAAATATGCCTAATTTGAAAGTGTTGTATGTGTCAGGCGAGGAAAGTGAGCGACAGATCAAGATGAGAGCGGAACGATTGAGTGAAGTCGGAAGTCAGAAATCCGAAAATGGAATAGGTTGTTTTATTCTTACAGAAACCTCCACTCAAAATATATTTAAACAAATTGAGCAACTGGAACCAGACCTGGTGGTGATCGATTCTATACAGACTTTGTATTCATCGCATATCGAATCGACACCCGGAAGTGTTTCGCAGGTGCGGGAGTGCACTGCCGAGCTGCTTCGTTTTGCCAAGGAGTCATCAACCCCGGTATTTCTGATAGGCCATATCACCAAGGATGGGATGATAGCAGGCCCGAAAATACTGGAGCATATGGTAGATACTGTTTTGCAGTTTGAAGGCGACAGGCATCACGTTTACCGCATTCTAAGAGCAGTTAAGAACCGTTTCGGCTCGGCATCAGAATTGGGTATTTACGAGATGCTCGGCGAGGGTCTGAGGGAAGTATCCAACCCGTCGGAGATATTACTTTCTCAAAGAGATGAGCCATTGAGCGGTATCACCATTTCGGCAACACTGGAGGGCATGCGCCCCATGCTGATCGAAACGCAGGCATTGGTTAGCACTTCTGCCTATGGTACGCCGCAACGTACGGCTACAGGCTTTGATACCCGGCGCATGAGTATGCTTCTGGCTGTATTAGAAAAGCGCTGCGGATTCAAATTAGGTGCTAAGGATGTTTTCCTCAATATTACCGGAGGCATCCGTGTAGAAGACCCCGCAATTGACCTTGGCCTGGCGGCAGCCATTATTTCGTCGCATGAGGATATGCCAATTCCTTTTAAAACATGCTTTGCTGGTGAGATAGGCTTATCGGGCGAAATAAGGGCAGTAAATCGTATAGAACAGCGTATCGCTGAGGCAGAGAAATTGGGGTTTGAGCAGATATTTATATCCAAATACAACCTGGCATCAGGCGGTAAGGATAAAAAGCGTATGGATCTGTCGCGCTATAAGATCGAAGTAAAAACAGTGGGCAGCATTGAGGAAGTATTCAGTTTACTGTTTGGCTGATAATAAAATAGCCTGATCAATTATAGTTTGGTCAGGCTGTTTTATTATTTAAAACCAATTTATTAATTGGACGACTGATTGTTAACAGCAACGATTACTACTTTCCGTATCCTGTTATTATTAAAGTCAGACACGAAGATATTTCCTGATGCATCGACACAAATGCCTTGCGGGGTGTTGAACCTTGCTACGGTACCCGTCCCATCAGCAAAACCTGCAACATTTGCTGTTCCCGCCAGGTCATACAAAATTTTTCCTGAAGTTAGCTCAACAATGCGGCCAGATTCATCAGTTATAAAGAAATTGCCACTGGCATCCATGGCTAATGCAGCCGGGCTACCAAGTAATGAAGTCTGTCCTGGTCCTCCTGCTATGGTGGTAACTAATCCGGCAGATGTGATCTGCCTGATTGCGCTATTCCCAAGATCTGCCACGAAAATATTTCCTGATGCGTCTACAACAAGCCCATTTGGAGCCCGGAATGACGTGTAAAAACCTGTAGTTGTATTGACAGTACCATTTACATAGCCGGGAGTTTTAGTGCCGGCTACTCTGCTAACAACACCTGCTGAAGTTATTTTGCGTATCATGTTATTGTTGTTATCAGCGACATATAAATTGCCTGTTTTATCAAAAGCAAGGCCAGCCGGACCATTGAACTCAGCCACTGTAGCTGCGCCATCAACATAACCCGCTATGCCATTACCGGCAAATGTAGATACAGTACCTGTAGTGCTGATTTTCCTGATAACATTGTTGCCAAAATCAGCAACAAAGATATTACCCTGTGCATCTACAGCTAAACCTTGCGGGCCATAAAATTCTGCATCAGCAGCCGGTCCATCAGGGGTCAATCCTGCTGTTCCGTTACCTGCAACAGTCGTAACAGTGCCGTCAGGTGCTATTTTTCTGATACGATTATTGAATGAATCTGACACATAGATATTACCCTGTGCATCAATTGCCATCCCAATTGGATTACTAAACTGGGCCGCGGCTCCCAGGCCGTCAGCATAACCGCTGGCCGCACTGCCCGCAAATGTGGTTACTGCACCTGCTATTGTACTTGAGGTAGCAGTAGTCGAAAATGTAACTACACTCCCATAAGATGTACCGTATGCGTTGGTTGCATATGCTCTTAAGTAGTAAGTTGTGCTCGGATTTAAGCCTGTTATATTGCTGGTGTAGCTATAAGAAGTGCTGATAATAGGATCAGTTGTTTTGAGATCGCTAATAGTAGGGGTTTTATTACTGCTGCTATAGCATACGCCATTTGCTGTTATTGCCGATGAACCTATTGTAGTAATAGTACCTCCACTTTGTGCGGTTGTTGAGGTTACATCCAATACAACGTCATTTGTAGTAAGTGCGGGCGGATCATTAGTCGTTGTCGTCTTTTTACAACTGGTACCTAAAAAAGCGAAGGATATAAATAAAATAACAAAACGTAGGGGTGTTTTCATTTAATAATTTTTGTTTCTAATTCGTTGAAAGGCTCATGAATTTTATAATTTCATAACCGCTTCATTTATTCCAATTTTCTGCAAACTTAGTTTAAATCAGTCTAATGTCTAACAGATTTCAATAGTAATTCAAAAAAGTTACTTTGTAAACTGATTTAACAATTATTAACAAAATGGCTTAGCGTAAAACTTCAAATCATTCTGAATATTGCTATAATAGCCATAAATCATCTTTTTTACCTGAAACTTTAAATGGCCGCTCTTGTTATTACGAATAATCTCTGTACTATGAAACTGTGCTGTTCATTATTTATTCTTTTATTTTCTGTCGCCGTATATGCACAGGATAAAACACCCGTACACGGTGAAGTATTTGGGAAGAAACCCGGTAAAACTGCAATGGTAAATGCAGAGAAGCTGGAAGCATATATGGATACCAAACCACGAATTAGTACTACCATAAAAGGCAAGGTAGCTAATGTGGTCAAGGAAAAGGGCGGGTGGTTTACTGTTGATGCCGGTAACGGGAAGGTTATCGCGGCGCATTTTAAGGATTATAATATCAGTATTCCGGCTAGTCTTAAAGGGCAAACTGTTATTGTGGGAGGCGTCGCACAAAAACAATCTGCTTTAGATAGTCAACAGCATCTTGCCGGTAAAAAGCAGCCGGGTGATAAAACCACCAATCAGCTTAGTTTTGAAGCAACCGGACTAATGGTAGAATAGTAATATTAGGGGAAAAAGAAATAAACGATATTAGAATATTGACTTACTGCTTAACACAATTGGTTCAAGGCCAAGTTCATTTATAAATAACTCCCTTACCTTTTGTTCGATTTCAGGTTTTTTTAAGGTACAATGATTGCCTCGTGATCTTAAATAACTCTCGCGTGAAATTTTATTCGCTAAATCACCAACTGTTTTCAGGTGCATTTCTTTCCCAAAATTCCCCACAAATTTTAAGCTGATAACCGAGCCTAAGAGGCCGGCTATACCTATCGGCCAGTTATAAAAGCATCCGATAACCGAGCATACAAAGGTGAAAACAAATATTGCAATGATCCATTGCTTTGGTTGTAACAGGTTGATCTTGAAGCCTAATTCATTCTCGATCTCTGATAAGACCACTGGACGGTTTTCTTCCGTTAGAATTGAAGAAAGCCTGGTTTGGGGCTTTATCGAGCATTTATCTATACCTGTAACAGAAACAATGGCACTGCGGACTTTATAAAAAGCATGTTGTGCATTACAGCTATTCGAATGGTCTATTGTGCTGATGACCAGGTCGCAGAGGTTTCCAAATGTGTCAACATCTTTTAAATCCTCATTATCCAGTTTGATATTAAATAACCTTTGAATCTTTGCTAAAATGTAGTTTCTAGCGTCAGGATCAACGTTATTAAGCAGGTAAATTTCTTCTCTCATCCTCATAGTGCCAATAATAAGACACTTTCTATGCCAATCTTTAAAAACTATTTACTTAAGTACATTGATTTTTCCTTATACAGATGCCTGAAGTACGGATCTTCCAGGTTGGGTATAAAACGGATCGCCTCGCCGGTTGATTTCATCTCCGGGCCAAGCTCCTTATTTACTTCCGGGAATTTATCGAACGAGAACACTGGTTCTTTGATAGCATAACCCACCAGTTTACGTTCAATAGTAAAGTCTTTCAGCTTATTTACACCGAGCATAACTTTTGCTGCTATATTGATGTATGGTACATCATAAGCTTTCGCGATGAAGGGCACCGTACGTGATGCACGTGGGTTTGCCTCTATCACGTATACTTTTTCGTCTTTTATAGCGAACTGAATATTCAGTAAGCCGCGCACGTTTAATGCTTTGGCGATCTTTATGGTATGGTCTTCCATCTGCTTGATCACATTAGCCGACAGATTGAAAGGGGGTAATACAGCGCTTGAATCGCCTGAATGTATACCAGCCGGCTCAATATGTTCCATCAAACCGATGATATGTACATCATCTCCATCACTGATAGAATCCGATTCAGCTTCCTCAGCACGATCAAGAAAGTGATCGATCAGTACACGGTTACCCGGCAAATTACGAAGCAAGCTAACCACCGCCTTTTCCAGGTCCTCGTCATTGATCACGATGCTCATGCCCTGTCCGCCCAGTACGTAACTCGGGCGCACCAGTACCGGATAGCCCACTTTATGAGCTACCTCTATGGCTTCTTCTGCATTTTCCGCCACACCGTACCTTGGATATGGGATATCAAGGTCTTTCAGTAAGTCAGAGAAACGACCGCGGTCTTCGGCAATGTCCATATTATCAAATGATGTACCGATGATCTTAATGCCATGCTCATGCAGTTTTTCCGCCATTTTTAAAGCGGTCTGTCCGCCTAACTGAACGATAACCCCTTCCGGTTTTTCAAGATCGATGACCTCGCGTACGTGCTCCCAGAAAACCGGTTCAAAGTACAGTTTATCGGCCATGTTAAAATCTGTCGATACTGTTTCCGGGTTACAGTTGATCATGATAGCCTCGTAGCCCGATTCTTTCGCAGCAAGCAAGCCGTGTACACAGCTATAGTCGAATTCTATACCCTGACCAATGCGGTTAGGGCCGGAACCCAGAACGATTATTTTTTTCTTGTCAGATACTACCGATTCATTCTCACCCTCGTAAGTAGAGTAGTAATATGGGGTTTTAGCAGGGAACTCAGCTGCACAGGTATCCACCATTTTGTACACCCTTCGAATTCCTAGTCGCTGACGGCGCTGGTAAACATCTTCTTCGCTTACATTACCCAATACATGGGCTATCTGCACATCCGAGAACCCTTTTTGCTTTAGTGTAAAGAAAAATTCTTCCGGAATGTTATTTAATGTGTAACGGCGAAGTTCAACCTCCAGGTTCACAATTTCCTGGATCTGGTTCAGGAACCAGCGGTCTATCTTGGTGGCTTTTCTTACAGATTCTATCGGCACACCCAGGCTTAAAGCATCATAAATATGGAATAGCCTGTCCCAACTTGGGTTTTCCAGGCTGTTCATGATCTCGTCGAGGTTGCGGCTCTGGCGGCCATCGGCACCTAAACCGGCGCGGCCAATTTCCAAACTCTGACAGGCTTTCTGCAACGCCTCGATAAAACTACGGCCGATGGCCATTACTTCGCCTACCGATTTCATTTGCAGGCCCAATCTTTTGTCGGCGCCTTTAAATTTATCAAAGTTCCAGCGTGGTACTTTTACGATCACATAATCCAGCGTTGGCTCAAAATAGGCTGATGTGGTTTTAGTGATCTGATTTTCAATTTCGTCAAGGTTATAACCGATAGCCAGCTTGGCAGCTATTTTGGCAATCGGGTACCCCGTTGCTTTTGATGCCAGGGCAGATGAACGCGAAACACGCGGGTTAATCTCGATAGCGATGATCTCCTCGTCGGCTGGATTTACCGAGAATTGCACATTACAACCTCCGGCAAAATTGCCTATGGCGCGCATCATTTTGATGGCCTGATTGCGCATTTCCTGGTAGCACCGGTCACTTAGCGTCATAGAAGGGGCTACTGTGATCGAATCGCCGGTATGGATACCCATCGGATCAAAATTCTCGATAGAGCAAATGATGATCACATTATCCCGGTTATCACGCAACAACTCCAACTCGTACTCTTTCCAGCCTAAGACTGCCTGCTCTACCAAAACCTCATGGGTTGGCGATGCTTGCAGCCCGCGGCTTAATGCGGCATCAAATTCTTCCTTTTTATGTACAAACCCTGCCCCCTTGCCGCCTAGTGTGTAACTTGGTCGTATCACCAGCGGGAAGCCAATATCCTGTGCAGCTTCCTTACCTTCCAAAAATGAGTTGGCAATTTTTGATTTTGCCACGCCTACCCCGATATCAACCATTAGCTGGCGGAAAGCCTCACGATTCTCGGTCTTCTCTATGGCGGCAATATCTACACCCACAATTCTGACACCATATTTTTTCCACAATCCGCGTTCGTCAGCCTCTATACACAGGTTCAAAGCGGTTTGGCCGCCCATAGTAGGCAGCACGGCATCTATTTTTTGTTCGATTAAAATTTTCTCAATGCTTTCGCAGGTTAAAGGCAACAAGTAAACGTGATCGCCGATAACTTTGTCCGTCATAATGGTAGCAGGATTGCTGTTGATGATCGATACGGAAATTCCTTCATCTTTTAAGGAAAGCGCCGCCTGCGATCCGGCATAGTCAAATTCACACGCCTGACCAATAATGATGGGGCCTGAACCAATAATTAAAACGGATTTGATGGAGGTATCTTTGGGCATAGTCTTTTAAGTCTTTAATCTTGAGCCCTGAGCCTTAAGCCTGCCCCAAATTACTATGGACTATGGGCTTTTGACTGCGGACTTTACTATGCACTGAAAGTGGAAATCCCGACTTCAGTGTCGGGATGCAAAGATAGAAAAATAGAGTTACCCATTGGAAGGTTTTTTCAATTTTTAATTAGCCCTTATTTATTGCGTTAAAAATCATTCATTTTTCCATTGTTAGCTCAGTTTTTTTATATTTACGATGCAAGAAAACCAACTATAACGTAATGATGAAAAGATACCTAATGCCCCTGGTTGTTCTATGTATAGCCATTAGTGGCTGCGCAATGTTTCAGTCTATAGTCAAATCTTCCTTTCCCTATACCGCTACCCTGGTAGTGCCGGCATCATCACATGCAGGCAATGAGTATTCGGCCATTAGTATGGCTACAAGTTTTGACCAGAATTTTAGTAAGAAAGGAAATAATGGTGACCGGATTACACTTGTGCGTATAGTATCTGCCAAGCTGATGTCGACAGAACCAACGGACTATAATATCGGGGACCTCTCGGCAGTAAGAATATATCTTTCAAGGGAAGACGGGCAGGACGAAATACTGGTTGCTTCCCGTGACGACATCGGAGCTAATGTGGGTAATAATGTAGTGCTGGATATTGATAACTCGCACATGCTTGATGAACTGGTACGTGAACCTCAGATCAGGGTGCGTATGGCTTATAAAGTACGTAAGGGCTTTGGCCGTGATGCCAGCCTGCATGTGGTTCTGGGGCTGGCAGCCTATCCGGCACCTCAATAAGTTTTTGGCTTATTATTTTATTAGCTTATTATCCGCATCCGGGAATACCAGTATGGGTTTATAGTTGCGTGCCTCATCCATTTCCATATAGGCGTACGACATAATGATCACAATATCGCCTACCTGGGCAAGCCGTGCAGTAGCGCCGTTCAGGCAAACTGTTCCAGTCCCACGTTCGCCTTTTATTACATAGGTTTCAAAACGAGCCCCATTATTATTATTTACAATCTGTACCTTCTCGTTGGCAATAATATTGGCCGCATCCATCAAATCCTCGTCTATTGTTATACTGCCAACGTAATTTAGTTCAGCCTGCGTTACTCTGGCGCGATGTAACTTAGATTTCAATACCTCAATAATCATAGTGCAAAGTTAGTGTTTCTTAGTTCATTGTTGATAGTTCATGGTTCATAGCCGTGTAAAATGTTTCTCTGATAGTTAGTTGCCATGAACTATCATCCATGATCTATGAACTAATAAGCACATTATCTATCAGCCTTGTGTTTCCTACCTTCGCGGCTACCAGTGCTACGAATTGTTTGGTACTTTCATTGGCTTTATGTAAATTACTGCCATCGGCTACTTCAAAATATTCCAATTGTACGCCGGGCTCAGCCTTTACCATGCTTTCACATTGCAAGGTTAGTTTGGGTATTTTATCACGGTCAAAATTTTCCTTCAGCCAGTTCAGTGTTTTTGATAATACCAGGGAGTGCTTCCTGTCATCGACTGTTAAATGGATATTTCTCGAACTCATGGCAAGGCCGTCAGTTTCCCGCAGTATCGGGCACATAACAAGCTTTACCGGGAGTTTTAGCAAATCGACCATTCTTTGTATCACCAAAACCTGCTGATAGTCTTTCTGGCCAAAAAAGGCAAGGTCTGGTTTAACGATATCGAACAGCTTGAATACTACCTGTGTAACACCCTGGTAATGTCCCGGCCTGAATTTTCCCTCAAGCAGATTTTCCAGTTCGCCAATATCCAAATGCCATTGCTCATTGCCGTCATACATCTCAATTACTTCAGGATTAAATAAAACATCGCAACCGGCTTGTTCCAGTTTTTCAATATCTGATGCTATAGGTCGTGGATATTTTTCCAGGTCCTTCGGATCATTAAACTGTGTAGGGTTTACAAAAATACTGCACACAGTTGTATCAGAAAGTTGCTGTGCCCGGGCAAGTAGTGACAGGTGCCCCTGGTGCAGTGCCCCCAATGTTGGTACAAAGCCAATACTGTTGCCATTACTGCGTAATTGGCCTAAATATTCGGCCAGGTTTTTCTTGGTGGTGAAAATCTTCAATTGGTTAAGATTTAATAAAAATCGGGCAAAGTTGTGCAATAGATTAAAATAAACCAAAACTAACTTGCATAATACATTGATAATTCATAAGATAATGCTTATATTTGCAGACTCAAATTTTTGACTTCTTTACATAAATTTAATACTGATTAGAGATGGGTAAATCTAAGCTTCTGTTCATCACTCATGAAATGTCACCTTTCCTCGAACTCTCTAAAATTTCTGAAATAACGCGCCAGCTGCCACAAGCAATGCAGGAAAAGGGCTACGAGATCCGTATCCTTATGCCACGTTTCGGAAATATAAACGAGCGCAGGAACAGGCTTCACGAAGTGATACGTTTATCGGGTATGAATATCATTATTAATGATAATGATAATCCTTTGATCATCAAAGTTGCGTCTATCCCGGCAGCGCGTATGCAGGTATATTTTTTAGATAATGAAGAATATTTTCAGCGTAAGCATGTGTTTAGCGATAAGGATGGGAAATTCTATGCTGACAATGATGAAAGGACAATTTTCTTTTGCAAAGGCGCATTAGAAACTGTAAAAAAACTAGGTTGGGCGCCTGATATCATTCACTGCCACGGCTGGATGAGCGCATTGGTACCCGCTTATTTAAAAACTACCTACAAGGATGATCCGACTTTTAAAAACTCAAAAGTAGTTTATTCTATTTATGAGAATGATTTTGCCGGTCAGCTAAATCCTGATTTTACAAACAAAGCGGTTATGGCCGATATGACCGAACAACACACCGAGGTTTACAAACCAGGTACAAATTCATCCCTGTATGCCGGTGCCATCCATTATTCCGACGGAATAGTCCTGGGCAGCGAAAATATAGACGATGAAGTGTTAAATAATGTTAAAAACAGCAATAAATCGGTTTTAGAGTTTAATTCCACTTCTGATTTCGAAAATTATTACAATTTTTACGACGAAATTACCAACGAAGAATTGGTACATGTTGCATAAGCTTTGAGATCATATATGAAATTTTTCCGATTAGACTTATTGACCCTGTTAATAAGTCTTTTTATTTTGAATAGCTGTAAAAACAAGGATACGATTGGGCTGGGGGTAGATCCATCTACACAACTAAATGGTTCCCTGATAGATACATCGACAATTATTGTTAATACCCTACCGGACATAGGCAATCCGCTGTCTAAAGATTCGATAGTTACCACGAACCTTACCAAGGTGCCGTTTGGTTATTTCAAGGATCCGGTGTTTGGTACGGTTGAGTCGAACATGGCTTATGCTCTTAACTTGCCAAACCAAGCAGCCTATTCGCTTCCAAGTGGCACTATTAAGATTGATTCAGCTGTGCTGGTATTAAAATATGCTGATGGCTTTTATGGTGACTCCGTTACTTCAAGATATAAAGTGAATGTGTACCAGTTAAAAAATAGGATTCTCAGTAAACCCTATTACAATACTATGAACTGGGATAGCATTGCAGATAAATCAAATTTGTTGGGTACGCAGTCATTTCTTGCTTTTACCCATGATAGCGTAAAGCGAACTAATATCATTACGGGACAGCCGGATACAACTATAAAAGTACCCCCTCAGTTGAGGATACGGATCAATAATAACTTTGTTAACGGAATATTATTTAATGCACCAAGCGCACAGCTGGCCTCAAATACCATATTTCTGAACAATGTTAAAGGACTGTATCTTACTATAGATAAAACCGGAACAGTAGGGCCAGGGGGGACATTTATGTTTAGTTCTAGTTCGGCCGACTCATTAAATGTGTATTACCGTGTGACAAATGGCACTACGATTGATACGGCAATGGTGACGCTTCCGCTTACTACCTCTGCTGCGCAGATTAAGCATACGTCCTCTACTACACTTGCAACGGAGTTTTCAGATACTACAAGTTCACGGGACCTGCTATATTTTGAGGGTTTAGCCGGTTCAAAGGTGAGAATTAAATTCCCTTATTTAAAAAACCTTACAGCTTCCCTGGGTAAGATTGTTGTCAATAGAGCCGAGTTGGTTATATCACCAAGCCTGGGATCAACTATACCATTCAGGCCACTGCCGAAATTGACTATGTATAAATACGATATAGCACACCAGATCGTCGAGCTGCAGGATGCAAGCACATCCGACACTCGATTTTTAGGAGCATCTACATTTGGTGGTTATTACACACCCGGCCTTAAAAGCTACCATTTTGTTATTACGGGCTATGTTCAAGACCTGATAGATGGTAAAACAAAGGATTATGGCACGTTTATAGCCCCGGTTGATACGATAAATAAACAAACAGTCGATATTAATCCTACGACACAAATTGCCGGTCGTTTAATTGGTGTAGGAACTGAAACGAATAAAAACTCACCTAATTATCCCTACCGGATCAAGCTAAATATCATTTATACCAAAATAGATAAGTAAAAAGAAGCCTCGAAAGAGGCTTTTTTATTTGCGACAACTATTATTAGCAATAAGTGTTGATTATCTCAGATAGCTGATTATTTTTGTTTCTTTTTAAATTTAAAAACTTCTACTTATGTGCGGTATTGTTGGTTACATAGGCTATAGGGATGCATACCCTATAGTAATCAAGGGTTTACATCGTTTGGAGTATCGTGGATATGACAGCGCTGGCATTGCATTAATTGATAAAGATCTTAAAGTTTATAAGAAGGCAGGTAAGGTTAGTGATCTGGAAGAGTTTGCCAAAGGTGTTAACCTAAAAGGCACCCTTGGCATGGGGCACACCCGATGGGCCACACACGGTGCGCCAAGTGACCGTAATTCACACCCGCATTCCTCTGGTAATAGGAGACTTACAATAATCCACAACGGGATCATTGAAAATTATGCTATTATCAAAGAAACCTTATTGGCAAAGGGGCATGTTTTTTTAAGCGATACAGATACCGAGGTGTTAATTCACCTGGTTGAGGATATCCAGAAGGAAACAGGTTTAGATTTACGGGAAGCAGTTAGGGTAGCGCTAAACAAAGTAATAGGTGCTTATGCTATCGCGATTATGAGCTTGGATGAACCGGATCTGCTTATTGCCGCCCGAAAAGGAAGCCCGCTGGTTATTGGTGTTGGTGAAGGTGAATATTTTGTCGCCTCAGATGCTACCCCTATTGTCGAGTATACGAAGAATGTGATCTATCTGAATGATAATGAGATTGCTTACATACGAAGGGATGACCTGCTGATTAAAAATATTGATAATACAGTACAAACACCTTATATACATGAGCTCGAGCTGAAGCTGGAGATGCTTGAAAAAGGCGGCTACGATCACTTTATGCTGAAAGAGATATATGAACAGCCTCGTTCTATACGCGATTGCATGAGGGGCCGTATATATCCAAAAACTGGTAAAGTGCAGCTGGGTGGTATAAAGGAGTACACAGAAAAGCTGAAGAATGTAGACCGTATTATTATTGTCGCCTGCGGAACTTCATGGCATGCTGGTTTGGTCGGCGAATACCTGATAGAAGAATATGCCCGTGTGCCCGTCGAAGTGGAGTACGCATCCGAGTTCCGGTATCGTAATCCCATTATTACCGAAAAGGACCTCGTAATAGCCATTTCTCAGTCAGGGGAAACTGCGGATACAATGGCAGCGATTGAGCTGGCCAAAGAAAAGGGTGCGACTATTTTTGGTGTTTGTAATGTGGTTGGTGCATCGATTCCACGAACTACACATGCAGGGGTATATACCCATGCCGGCCCCGAAATTGGTGTTGCCTCAACAAAAGCATTTACCGCACAGGTTACAGTACTTACCCTCATTGCGTTCTACATAGGTCAGCAACGCGGAACAATTACCCAAAGTAAGCTGATCGAATTATTAACTGAACTCGATGAAATACCCGAATTGGTAGAAAAAGCATTGCAGTCAAACGATCATGTAAAAAAAATAGCGGCCAGATTTAAAGATTCGGCCAATTGCCTCTTTTTGGGCCGTGGAAGTTCATTTCCTGTGGCGCTGGAGGGCGCGTTAAAGCTGAAAGAAATTTCATACATCCACGCAGAAGGCTACCCCGCTGCCGAGATGAAGCATGGTCCTATAGCCTTGATAGATGAGGATATGCCGGTAGTATTTATCGCAACCAGGCACTCATCATATGAGAAGGTGATCAGCAATATTCAGGAAGTTAAGGCACGTGGCGGACATGTGATCGCTATTGTGACAGAAGGAGATACCGACGTAAAAGCAATGGCTGATTATGTGATCGAAATACCGCAAACAGAAGAGGCCTTCGTACCGTTGCTGGCCACTATACCATTACAGCTTCTGGCTTACCATATTGCCGTAATGCGTGGCTGTAATGTGGATCAGCCTCGAAACCTGGCTAAATCGGTGACGGTGGAGTAGTGAGTAGTCGGTAAATCAGTAGTAAGAAAGGTCATTAGTACTCTACTATTGACTTTTTTTATTTTTACCGGGCGAGATTTTTGATCATTCTGGCATTCACTACTCGCCACTTATAATTTCTTAATAGAGAAAACAAATAAATAATTATATTTGAATAGATTTAGTCTATATGACCATTACTCAGCTTGAATATATTGTAGCCGTAGACACTTATCGAAGCTTTGTAGTAGCTGCTGAGAAATGCTTTATAACCCAGCCTACTCTAAGCATGCAGGTGCAGAAACTGGAAGATACGCTTGGGGTGAAGATATTTGACCGAAGCAAACAGCCGGTGAGCCCTACTGAAATAGGTGTCGAAATTATTGATCAGGCCAGAATACTGTTAGCTGAAAGCGAGAAGATTCGCGAGATCATTACAGACAGGCAAAAGGAATTGTCAGGGGAATTGAAAGTAGGAATCATACCAACAGTATCGCCTTATATCTTGCCTAAAATAATCAGTGGGTTTATTCAGAAATATCCGCAGGTAAAACTGATCGTGTGGGAGCAAACTACCGAAGAGATCATCCAACAGCTCAAATTGGGTACACTTGACTGTGGTATCCTGTCTACTCCGCTAAGGGAGTCAGCCCTGACAGAGATACCAGTTTTTTATGAAAATTTTGTGGCATACGTGTCTAAAAACAGCAAGCTGTCAAAAAAGAAGAGCATAAGTCCCGAGGATATCGACATGGAGGAAATCTGGGTGCTCAACGAGGGGCATTGTATGCGCGAACAGGTTTTGAATATTTGCCAACGGCGCAGGGCCACCAAAGGCTTTCTTCATTTCGAATATAATACCGGCAGCGTGGAAACGCTTAAACGCATGGTGGACCAAAATAACGGCGCGACCATTCTACCCGAACTGGCATTGGCTGAGTTGAATGACAAGCAACTCGACAGGGTGCGCTATTTTAAATCGCCTGAACCGGCACGTGAAGTAAGTATTGTCATCCAAAAGAACTTCCTGAAACGCCGGATAATAGAAGCTTTAAAGAATGAAATTCTTGAATTTGTCCCCAAACGAATGAAAAGCAAGAAGAAAAAGGAAGTGATGGAAATCTGATGATTTCTGAAGTAATTAGCCCATATCTTACTCTTAATACACGATTATAATCTCCCTGTAAACCATTGTCTTATGAAATATTATTTAGAAAGATTCTAAATAACTTGCAAAATTGACTTCAGGGATATACTTTTGCCTCATTATTTATAATTAGTCTAAATAAAAATGAAGGAATTTCTATCACTAAAACATCTTATCCCACTATTGATTTGCCTGATGCCTATTGTGAGCCAGGCTTCAGATACCGATAACCCGCGCGGCTCTATTCGTGGTAAAATATTAACTGAGGACAATAAACCCGCCGAGAACGTATCTGTTGCGCTGAAGGGAACTAAATATGGTACCGCAACGGATGAAGACGGTGAGTTCCTGTTTAGGGCCCCGGCTGGAAATTATACACTGTTAGTATCTTTTACAGGGTTTAAAACCCAGGAAACTGCCATTGTGGTTAAAGATGGAAAACCAGTTGATGTCCCGGTGATTATTCTTCATCCTGCTGCCAATTCTCTTTCCGGCGTAAACATTACGGGCAGCAAGGCCAATAAATTTTCAAAGAAAAGAAGCAACGACGTCGCCAAAATGCCTTTAGACAACCTGGAAAATCCGCAGGTGTACAGCACTATCACCAGCACCCTCCTTACCGAACAGCAGGTGCTTACAGTAGATGATGCACTAAAAAATGCTCCTGGTCTGCAAACCATGTGGAACGCAACCGGGCGCAGTGGCGATGGTGGCAGTTATTATAATTTGCGCGGATTTATACTTCAAAGTACCCTGAGAAACGGGCTTGCCGGACTTCAAACAAACACTACCGATGCTGTAAATATTGATCGTATTGAGGTATTGAAAGGTCCATCGGCAACATTATTTGGCAGCACCCTGACTTCATTTGGCGGAGCCATCAATCGGATTACCAAGCAGCCTTATGATAGTTTCGGAGGGAGTGTAACCTATACCGTGGGTAGCTATGACCTTAACCGTTTAAGCGCAGATATCAATATGCCTCTTGATCATGCAAAGAAATGGCTGTTCCGCTTAAATACAGCAGTAAACTACCAGGGTAGTTTTCAGAATAACGGCTTTAGTCAAAGCGCGGTTATCGACCCAAGCTTATTGTATAAAGTAAATGATAAGCTATCTATCTCATTTGATGCGGAATTAAATTATGGAAAAAACTCGGGCAAACCCATTTTCTTCTTCTTAGGTAATGTATCGGCTTTAGGCACTAACCGCGCAGACGGACTCGATCTGGATTACCGCCTGACTTACTCCAACGACAACCTCGATCAAAACTCCCATAGCAATAATTACTATGCAAGGGTGAACTATAAGATCAGCAACCAGTGGAGCTCGCAGACAGATTTTAGCTATAGCTCCAGCTTTTCAAACGGATTCTACCCCTATTTCTACCTCATCGCAAAGGATACGATCTCAAGAAATGATCAATCGACCAGGAACAGCACGTATAGCATACTGGAAGTACAGCAGAATTTTAACGGGGACTTCAAGATCGGTAACATGCGTAACCGCTTTGTGGGCGGCCTGGATTATCTTCACCAGAACTCCAACCAGTTATTTTTTGGTGGATATTTTGATAACGCAGCCACAACGCTTGGCAAAAATGCTTATGGTAGCTTTAACTATCAGAACCTGCAGGCTATTTATAATACCTCAGGAGGTATTTTATTTAATTACCCGGATATATTTAAAAAAGATACCTATAGTGCTTATGCAGCAGATGAATTGAATATCACTGATCAGTTGTTGGCATTGGCTGCATTACGTGTAGATCATTACGAAAATAAAGGATCAAACGTTGGCGGCACAATAACAGCCTCTTATTCTCAAACTGCATGGTCGCCAAAATTTGGTTTGATTTACCAGGTGGTTGAAAAACAGGTGTCATTGTTTGCCAATTACCAGAATGGTTTTATCAATCCGGGTACCTACCTGTCTTTTGATAATTCTGCCAATAATTTTGTTACCAAAATTGCAAAGGTGCAAAATGCCCGCCAGATTGAAGGCGGCGTTAAGCTCGATCTGTTTGACGGGAAGCTCAGCAGCACTGTAAGCTATTACGATATACAACTGACTAATGTGTTACGCACTGATGCAGCACACACAGCGCAATATGCCCAAATACAAGACGGCACACAGTTGAGCCGCGGTATTGAAGCTGAGGTAATAGCCAACCCGGCTAAAGGTTTGAATATCATCGGTGGTTTTGCTTACAATGATTCGAAATATACCCAGGGAGATGCAGGTGTTTTGGGAAGAAGACCTAATACTGCAGCTTCGCCATATGCGGCTAACTTTTACGCCAGCTACCGCTTACCTAAAACAGCAGTAAACGGCCTGGGCCTTGGTTTTGGCGGTAATTACGCAAGTGACAATAAGATCATCAACAGTGTTTCGCAGGGAGTATTTATTATACCGTCGTACACTATATTCAACGCTTCGGCATTTTATGAGCAGCCAAAATATCGTATCAATTTTGCTGTAAACAACTTTACCAATAAGGAATATTGGGTAGGCTATACTACGCTTAACCCGCAAATGCTCAGACAATTGGTGCTTAGCCTAACTTATAAATTTTAGTGAAACGGTTTAAAAAGACAATTCTGTTTATACATCGCTGGCTCGGGTTTATATCCGGGCTCGTGGTGTTTATTGTGAGTATTACCGGGTGTATTTTTTGTTTCCAGGATGAGATACAGGATGCCATCCACAGCTACAGGAAGGTGGAAATACAAGAGAAACCTTACATTGGACCATCGCAATTAAAGAGTATAGCGCTTAAAGATCATCCTAAATCCATGGCCAATTATATCTATTACTATGGTAAGGACAGACCCGCAGTAGTGATAGCCAACCTGGATAAAGCTGGACTGACTTACATTTACCTCAACCCTTATACCGGGAAAATACTGCATTCTGAAGCATTATTGTCCAATTTTTTTGTCGTAGTAGAGTATATTCATTTATACCTCCTGTTGCCTCCAAAGATCGGGGCACTCGTAGTAGGTATATCAGTCATCATATTTCTTGTTCTGATGATAACAGGTATCATTTTATGGTGGCCCAAGCGTAAAAGCGACCGCAAAAGAAGTTTTAGTATTAAATGGAACGGTCGCTGGCGCAGGGTAAATTATGACCTGCATAACGTACTTGGTTTTTATGTTACTGGTATTGCTGTAATATTAGCCATCACAGGCCTGTCTATTGCGTTTGATTGGGTGAACGATGGTATTTATAAAGCCGCAAATCTTGGGAAAAATTATCCGGGCGAAAAGGTTGTACCTAAATCAGATACTTTACAAACCATTAAAGTAGTCAATGAGCCAATTATCGACCAGATATTTCAGCAGGTACAATTACGATCACCCCAAGCACAAATGTTTTTAGTTCATGATCCATCCACTAAAGCGGAATCCATTAGTATCACTGCTTATGCTAAAAGCCTGCATTTTTACAAGAGTGATCTTTATTATTTTGATCAATACAGTGGCAAATTGCTTTCCTCATTAGCTCATGCAAAAAAAAGCTCAGGGATGAAGATGAATGCGATGAACTACGATATCCATGTGGGCCAGGTATTAGGTGTTACGGGTAAGATCATTGCTTTTTTAGCCAGCCTGATCTGTGCCAGTTTACCTGTAACAGGCTTTATTATATGGCTCGGGAAAATAAAAAGGCCGAAGAAAAATGCTATAAAAGCCATCGTACACAAAAAAACACATGCACGATTGGTAACTCATTAAGCCCTGGTTACCCGCGCTGAAAGATATTTCATGCTTGCGGGTAATTCAGGCACTAATTATACCGCAATTTCCTTCAAAACTCAATCACCACATCATCTCCCAATGGGTGCCCGGTGCAGGTCAATATCCAGCCTTCAGCCAGATCGGAATCGGTGAGTACATCATTTTCGGTCATTTTTACCTTACCATTCTTACACTTTGCAATACAGGTAGAGCAAATCCCGGCACGGCAGCTATAAGGTAGCTGTATATTATTTTGTAAGGCAGCCTGTAGTATCGATTGATTTTCGCCAACTGTAATATCATGCAACTCCCCTCTGAAGTTGATCTTGATATTGTGCGGGGCGAAATTGTTGTGATCGCCCTGAACAGGTATGGTTTCTATTACGAAATTTTCTTTTCTGATCTGCGCCTGTTCAATACCCATAAATAACAAGGTGAGCTTCACCATACGCATATAGGTAAATGGTCCGCATACGTAAAATTCAGCTTTATTGAGATCAGAATGGAGGTTTTGCCTCACCAACTGCTCAACCATGATGTTATTAAGGCGATTGCCCTCGCTGCTTAACAAATGGATAATCATAAGTCTTTCTGGATTGGCATATGCCAATGCATCCAGTTGGTCCTTGAATAATACCGAAGAATCGTTCTGACTGCTATAGATCAGTATAAAGCGACTGTTTCCCGGATGTGCAAGTGCATATTTTAATTGGGCAAATATGGGAGTGATGCCGCTCCCGGCTGCAAATAAGAAAATATCTTTTGAAGATAGGAAATCGTTGATCGTAAACCTTCCCGCAGGTTCAACGGCCGATATTATATCACCGGAGTTTAGTTTGCTGAGCATGAAACGGGACATCTCTCCGTTCGTTATTCGTTTTACTGTTATAGCCAGCAACTCTTCATCGGGGGATGAACTTAACGAATATGACCGCCGGATTTCCTCGTTATGATGAGTAAATACCAGGGTGATAAACTGGCCCGCCTTGTAGCTAACTTTTTTGCCGGATATCTCACTGAAAAAGAAAGTGGCCGTATCGGGAGTTTCCCACTTAATGGCTTCAATTTTTAACTGAAGCATTTGATCACACTTTTAATACTAATTTACCGAATTGAGTGGAGTTTGCCATTTTATCAATCGCTTTTTGTGCGTTGGCCGACGGAAATATCTCATCAACAACGGGTATTATCTTGTGTTTATTCACTAAATCGACCATCCCCTTAAAATCATCGGGCGAACCCATCGTAGTGCCTAAAATCTGCAACTGTTTCCAGAATATCTTGCGGCCATTCAGCGGAGGGATATTTCCGGCTGTTCCGCCAAAAAATACAATGCGCGCACCAGGGTTAGCGATGTCGAGGAGCTTATCAAATCCATTGCCTAAAGCACTGTCGATGATCACATCAAAACCACCTGCAAAATGCTGCAATTCCTGCGCCCAGTCCTGTGCCTTATAACATACGCCTGCCGATGCCCCCATGTCCTTTGCGCGCTGTATTTTATCTCCTGATCCGGAGGTAACAAATACCTGGCAACCCGCAGCAATGGCCCATTGCAGGGCAAATGTACCCGTACCGCCGCCAATACCGGTGATCAATACTTTGTCTCCCTTTTTTGCTTTGCCTTTGGTAAACAACGCCCTGTATGTGGTAAGGCCGGCCAAGGGTAAAGCTGCTGCCTGCTCCCAGCTTAAGTGATGGGGTTTAGGATATAGATATTCAGCCTTTACTTTCACATATTCAGAAAAAGTGCCATTCTCAGGCAAACCCAAAATGGTAAAATCACGGTTCTGATAATCAGGATGCGTACCCCAGTTGTGGCAGGGGTTAATGATCACTTCCTTGTCCAGCCAGGTTTTATCTACACCATCACCTATCTGGGCAACTATCCCGGACCCATCAGAACCAAGAATAGAAGGATATTTTATCCCGGCATATTTGCCTACTGTGATCCAATAATCGCGCCGGTTAAGGGCAGCAGCTTTTACCTGTACCAAAACCTCGTCTGCTGCTAAAACAGGTGTTTCAACTTCTTTACATATGAGCGGCTTATCTGCGGCTTCAAGAACTACGGCTTTCATAAACT